>Ga0208830_1000077_pt1 | contig 54450 bp, 47 predicted proteins | sample DeeseametaMP2634_FD_184169 | JGI IMG/M metagenome (GOLD analysis project Ga0208830, IMG submission 184169) | Marine microbial communities from the Deep Atlantic Ocean - MP2634 (SPAdes) | ecosystem: Environmental > Aquatic > Marine > Oceanic | place: Northeast of Antigua and Barbuda, North... | reverse complement strand
CTTCGTTACTTTCAGAAATAATGATGCCCCGCAATTTGTCACCGGATTTCAGAAAAATGAACGCTTCTTCCGGCTTTATATCATTTTTGCTGATAATGATCTCTCCAAACGAGGTAACCACGGTATAAGTTGAATCTGTTTCGGACTTAACGGAACCGCTTACGGTGTCGCCGGATTTAAGATGAAATGTTTTTTCCTGGGTAAATATGCTACCTAGTAATATAAATGAAATGAGTGAAAATTTAATGATCTGCATGATCTTCTCCCTTAACATTGCTTGCTGTACTTATTAACATTAAACACACTGTCTTTTCTGTACAAGTGAACATTAAGCAAATATTGAAAAAGACAGTATGGATATTGTAGCTAAACCCATTGATTCATTCGTGGGTTCAACAGAAACATTAAATTAATTATTATGGTATAACATATACTTGGCTGTTTCGTAGATCCCTGCGGTCATTTTCCTGAATTTTTCAGTTTCATCTGATAGATCGTCTTTGATGTCCATTGCCGGATCATCACTCAGCAGGTCATGAAATTCCATTCCAGAGCCATTGCGGAAGATGCGCAGATAGTTGCTCTTATTCAGTATTCCATAACTGCTGGGGGATATTTTTTTATTTACGATAAAGGCAAAATCATCTTTTACATTTAATACATCTCTCCCAAGAGTTCTATTCGTGTAATTAATACTACTCAAATTGGCTATGGTGGGCATGAGGTCCGCTAAACCACATACTGTTTCAATTTTTCGGGGCTCTATTGCTAGAGTCGGAGAGTAAATGATCAGCGGCACATTATAAGACCGTAGCCTTAAAGCATAATCGTCCGGCGGCATATGTTCTGCCCTGGGATCGGCATTGCCGTGATCCCCAAACAGGACAAAAATGGTATTATCAAAATAATCTGCATGTTCAGCCATATCAAAAAACCGGCCTGCAGCATGGTCTAAAAAACGCATGGCATTGTACTGACCTACTGAATTGAAACCTGCTTTCCGCAATTCCTGCTCATCTACGTCAATGAAAACAAAACCGGCATTGTCTTCAGGAATAGAATAAGGCCTATGGTTTCCTGCGGTTTGTATAACAGCAAAAAATGGTTTTTCATTCATTCGATTGGAAAACAGATCGTGGGCCTCGCGAAATAAGTCCAGGTCAGAAATACCCCATACATCCACCCGCGGCCTGTCGAAGTCACCCAGTTCAATGAGCTCCATGTCTTTCAGGTTATAGGTGATGAGGCTGCGGATATTGGCCCAACTGGCGCTGCCGCCAATCAGGTAATATTTATCATGATCTTCAAATTGGGAGATGATGCTGTATTGATCCCGAATGAGTGGATTGCGGGAAGATGTTTTATTTCTTGCCACATCCGGAATGCCCGTTACCATGGTAAACACCGAACGGGATGTGCTTACCCAGGGCACATAGAATTTCGTGAAATATAAACCATCATTAGCCAGTCTATCCAATGTAGGTGTTGGGTCGAAGGGATTGCCCATGAGTCCCATGCGGTTCAGCCCGACCGATTCCAAGAAAATGATAACCACATTAGGCGGTGTACCAGAGGTATGGTCTGATTGGACATGCCTGGTAAAATTCAAACTTCCCATGTCAGGATCATCCACGCCCAGCCAAGCAGAGATCAATGGATAATATTTCCGAACTTGCTCTTCATCATAGTCCGCTTCGCTGAATGTGGTGGTATCATAAAAGTATAATACCGGATTTAAGGCCAATGCGGAAACGAAGGGATCACGGTTGAAAAAAGCATCGCTCCAAAAAAGTGCATATTGGGCAAAGGTACCCCAAAGACTGAAAAGGTAAATGAGTCCACCGAAAATGACACCGATCGTTTTGTGAGATTTATTAGAGTATTTGGGCGGTTTCGCGATGGTTGCAGACACGATCTTGTTATAGATCTTTATCCAGCTTAGGCAAATTATTCCCAGCAGTAAAACAAACCAAACGACCGGATAACTTTCCCAAACCATGTTCAATGCGATGGCAGGATTTTCCAACAGGCTCAAAGCTGTGATATCCACGCGCTGCTGGAGATAGGAAAAGTGTCCGAAATCTGCAGCATAAAAAACAACAGTACTGATGATTAAAATCCCATAGATCCATTTTCCTGCCAAACGAGTTCGCGATGAACGACCCATGTTTATTACAGGAACCATGGTCAGTATCAATAAGGGCAATGAAATCAATATAGACAGGCGCAGATCAAAACGTACGCCCATCCAAAAAGCACGGGTTATGTCAGCGGAACTGACATCGGCGACTGTATTTTTGAAGATATAGAAAAAAACGATCCGAAATAGAACAAACAGGAGCCATGTCAACCCCACCACTCCCAAAAGATAACGCAGCCGCCGGGAGCGCATAAATGATAGATTCATTTTAATCAGTTATTTCAGCCTAGTATCTGCAGGACATCCTGGGCATGCGTTTTAACAGACACTTTTTCGAAGGCGTGGGCAATGCTGCCTGCTTCATCAATGATGTAGGTGTAGCGCATGATACCTTCGTATTCCCGGCCATAAAGCTTCTTTTTGCCCCAGGCCTGGTAAGCTTTTAACGTATCCTTATTCTCATCGGACAACATAGAAAATGGAAAATTGAATTTTTCACAAAAATTCTTCTGCTTCTGTACAGAGTCAGCGCTTATACCAACAATGGCTATATTTTTATCTTGATATGCCTGGAATTCATCCCGGAATCCCTCTCCTTCAATGGTTCAGCCAGGGGTGTTGGCTTTGGGGAAAAACCATAAAACCACTTTCTGCCCTTTTAATTCAGATAGGGATACAACATTCTCATCCTGATCGGGCAGTGTAAAATCCGGTGCCTTGCTACCTACTGTTAACATTTTATCTCCTTCATTATTCTAATTCTATTGTGGACCAGCGCATGCGTTCATCAGCGCTTAATACCATTTCATTAATCACTTGAATGCCTTTTTTTTGTCCACGCCAGACAAGATGCTCAAGTGCTTCATCCAAGGTAACCCATTTATAATCACAATGCTCTTCCGACAGTGTTACATCGTCTGAATCTACTTCAATCCCAAAAACAGGTACAAGGTTGATACGGTCATCATGGGCTTCATAAAACCGGCTTATATGATCAGCGATAAACATGTGTCTTGGTTTTAATCCTGTCTCTTCATCCAATTCTCTTATGGCTGCCAGCGGTGCTGTTTCTCCTGCTTCGATCTTTCCGGCCACTCCCTGCCATAAATGTTCATACATTTTTGTCTCTGCCCGTTTTAAAATTAAGAACAGTAACCCATCTTCCGCTTTGCGGTAGACATAAGCATCAACCACTTTTACCAAAATATCTGTCATTACATGCCTTTGCCTTCCAGCATTGTTTTCAGATAATTATGTGACCAATCATCAAATGTCCCTGCTGCAATTTCACCGCGCATGGTTTTCATAAGATCCATATAATATGTCAAATTATGCAGCGTGGCCAAGCGGTGGCCCAAAATTTCATTCACATTTAATAAATGCCGTAAGTAAGCACGTGTATAATTTTTACAAAGATCACAGTTACAGTTTTCATCTACTGGAACAAATTCTTCCTTATGCCGCTCATTACGTATGTTGACAATTCCAGCAGAAGTGAACAGCTGACCATTCCTGGCATTGCGAGTTGGTAGTACACAATCAAACATATCCATGCCTCTTTTTACAGAACGCACCAGATCTGTAGGGCGACCCACACCCATGAGGTAGCGGGGCTGATCCTTTGGCAGCAGTTCATCCATTTGTTCAATGGTTTCGAACATGTCACTCTTGGCTTCGCCCACAGCCAGCCCACCAATGGCAACACCGCATGCTGCAAAAGGAGTTAGTTCCTCCACGCTTTTTTGACGCAATTCCGGATAAATATTTCCCTGGATGATGGGCAACACGGTCTGTTCCCATTCATGAATTCCATGATTTTTTGCGATATGATTTGTACAGCGTGCCATCCATTTTGTAGTTCTATCCACAGCAGTTTCAACAGTCTGATAGTCCGCCTGCCCCGGTGGACATTCATCAAAGGCCATAATAATATCCGCGCCCAGATGCTGCTGAATTTCCATGGAGAATTCTGGAGTAAACATGTGCCGGCTACCGTCAATATGGGATTGGAATTCAACGCCATCATCATTGACCTTATTGAGCTTGGCCAGTGAAAAGACCTGGAAACCGCCACTATCTGAAAGCAATGCTCCATTCCAGTTCATGAATGAATGAAGTCCTCCAGCTCTGCCGATTAATTCATGTCCCGGTTTTAAATATAAATGATATGTATTCCCGAGAATAATTTTCGAATCAATCGTATTCAATTCATCGGGGCTGATAGCTTTGACTGTCCCCCGTGTTCCAATGGGCATAAATACTGGAGTTGGGATATGACTTCGATCTGTAATGATTTCACCCGTACGGGCAGAGGTATTTATATCTTTCTGATGGATCGTAAACTTCAAGATCTAAAATATATGCTGGAAGGTCTCGCGGACAGATTTGACGCCATGGACTTTCAACTCCTTGTAGGAACGATCATTCTTTATATTTCCAGCCGGTATAACTGCAGATGTAAATCCCAGTGCAGCCGCTTCTTGCAGCCGCTGTTCAATGCGGGCAACTGAACGGACTTCACCCGTGAGACCCACTTCACCAACAAGAACTGTCCCATCAATAATGGCATCATCCCGACTGCTGGACGCCACAGCCGCAATAATAGCCAGATCTGCTGCTGGGTCTCGAATTTTTAATCCGCCCACAAGATTCACAAATACATCATTCATACCCATAACATTTCCAAGTCGTTTCTCCAAGACAGCCAAAAGCATAGATAGCCTGCGGCTGTCTACACCGTTCGCATTGCGCTGGGGTGTGCCGAAGTTTGCTTTGGATACAAGGGCCTGGACTTCCACCAGAATAGGGCGGCTGCCTTCCATGGATGGGAAGATGGCTGTTCCGGCCGTATTGGCTGTGCGCTCTGCGAGAAATAATGCTGATGGATTTTCAACTTCATCCAATCCAGAAGATGTCATATGAAACACACCCACTTCATTAGTAGCGCCAAAACGGTTTTTTACAGAACGCAAAATGCGGTGGTCATAACGTTCATCCCCTTCCAGATATAATACGGTATCCACCATGTGCTCCAGCATTTTCGGTCCTGCTATGATACCCACTTTCGTTACATGTCCAATGACAATAACTGTAAACCCTTTTTGCTTGCAGGCATTCAAAAGCTGCTGGCCGCAATCACGGAGCTGGCTCACGGAGCCCGGCAAAGAATCCAGGTCTTCATTATATACCGTCTGTATGGAATCAATCACAACCAGAGTTGGTTGAACCACAGATACTTGTTCCAGCACATTCAGAATTTCATTTTCTCCAGATACATGGAGGTCTTTTGTGTTTAATTCCAGCCGATCGGCTCGCAAAGCAAGCTGGTCTTCACTTTCTTCCGCTGAAACATAGAGAGCTGTCTGCCCACAACCGGCGACGATTTGTAAAGCTAATGTGGATTTACCAATTCCAGGCTGGCCACCCAATAAAATCATTGATCCGGGGAGTAGTCCGCCGCCTAAAACTCTGTCAACTTCATTTAATCCAGACTTTGAGCGCTTACGGTCTTTTTTATTAGTGAGGGTTCGCAGTTCCGTTGTTTTTTTAGCGGGTGCGCCTTTGGATTTGCGCCTGGTTTTGGGAGGATGAAATTCACTCAATGTGCCCCATTCACTGCAGGCCGGACATTGACCATGCCATTTGGAGAATTCATTCCCGCAACTGTTACAAAGAAAGATCGATTTGGATGAAGATGGTGCCATTATTTGGTGAATAAGTTATCAGTAACTGGTTAGTTCTACAAAACTTACAAAGAAAATTTTTACTTACAACACCCCTACCAGTTACAATTTACCAGTCTAAACCTAATGAAAAATAATATTGAGGCTTGGAGTAGCCAACGTCATTGATATCCCAGGCTGAATCCACTCGAAGCAAGAAGTAACCCAGATTTATTTTCATCCCCCAGCCAAAACCGGCTATCGTTTCTTCAAACTCATCTCCATTATCCCAAGCCGTCCCAACATCAAGAAATAAATGCGAACCAAGATTACTCAACATGAATTTGTCTGGAACACCCATGGCCAGAAGAAAAGGGAAACGAAATTCAAAATTAGCCAAAGCAACATTTGAACCAACTTGTTCCATATATCGTCTGCCTCTAACAGGCATTACAAATTCAGAGAAAAATACATCCTCGAGATCATTCTCACCATCCAGTATATCACTGCGAAAGTGGCTATTATCAGCTACTCCATCTGTTTCACCGTTACCAACTATCCAGTTTTGCAAACCGCCTAAATAAAATTTTTGTTTATCAGTTCCCCGGCTCGTACCCAGCATTAACCGACCTGCCAGACTTGAATAACGGCCAATTTTGAAATATTTCCTGAAATCCATCTTAAGCGTTTTGAAGTCCAGTTTTTTGTTGCCCCAACCAGGGCTGACCACCAGGGTGGTATTCTGCCGAAAACCATCTATGGGACCCGTGTAACCATAAATCGTATTATCATACACCCAGCTGGTTACAGGTAAAACAACAGTAAAATCATTATTATTTACTTCCTGAAATTCATAATAATTCACTTGTTGCCATTCACTAAACGAAAAATAATGATAGGACAATCCGCCTTCTATCCGCATAAATCGACTAAACGGACGTGAAAGATATCCCATTATACCGAAATTTCTCAACAAACCGCGATGTTGATATCCATTTACATCATAGCCCAGGAAATATTCATTCGCAATATGAGAAAGGGAGAAATAATAATCTGTGGGTCGGGTCAGATACGCATAGCTGAAAAAGTAATCACTTCGTTTCAGGTCGATCACCATTTCAGTCCCAAAATAAATCTGGTGATCACCCAGGATATCGCTGAAGGCAAACATAGTCATCCCTTGTGCACCAAATACATTATTGAAGGTTGCGTAACCATTGACCAAATCCAGTGTAAATCGCGTTTTATATTCTTTGGGGACATAGCCATTTTCAGATAAGTCAGTTGTATCATTTACAAAATTTTCTGCAACATCTTCTGGTGTTTCCATGGGTTTATTATAATGATCATATTCCCTGGCAAAGATCCAGTCCTGATAATCCCTGCCGCTCGTCCTACCTGTACTCCACTGCCTTCTTTTGTGGCGCCGCAGATCAGTCAAATCTTCAGATCCTTCATCCTGTTTCATGACATATCGAGTTACCGGTACTTCCATGGCTTCTCTTTCTAAAGGATGACTCATGCTGTACACATCCCAGCCCATATCGGCGTAGCCGGCAAATACCAAATAGCTATCGTCGTTTGTAAGACTTAATTGGAATGTGCCCGTTAGAATGTTGGTTATAGCCACCGGATCCGTGCCAAGATTGTGTCGATAAATGTTCCAAACACCATCTTTATCAGAAACATAAAAAAGAGTGTTTTCTTCCGTATGAGCCCATACAGGATAATCTTCATTATGTTCTGTAGCTGTTAAGCGATTGATATTTCCCGATACTAAATCAATGGTATACAGATCTTTTTGAGAATAATCATGCTCTACGATGGCTGCGGGGGTATTCTGGCCAGTAACATCATCTTTTCGATCCGAAACAAAAACTAATTTCGAACCATCGTTATTCCATGCCGGCTCTGAATCGGAATAAATATCATTCGTCAATGCAGTTAGCTCTTCCGCTTCAACGTCATAAATATAGACGTCACTGGCGCCGTCCTGTGTTCCGATAAAAGCCAGTTGATTTCCATCCGGGCTCCATGCCGCCGTGAAAATACCATCAAGGTTAAAGATTAATTTTTCTTTCTTTTTTGTTTTAACATCGATCAAATATAGCGCATCACTTTTACCCGCTTTTGCAGCAATGGCAATCCGTTTACTATCTGGTGCCCAGGAAATTCCGGGCTGGAGTAATTTTAACTCTTCAAAGTCCACTGACCTGTTGCCTTTGACCAAGCGCCTGATTTCTTCTCCATCAATGGCGCCCAGGATATAAATATCAAAATATCCCGATCGGTCCGACAATACTGCAATTTTACTGCCATCCGGTGAAACAGAAGGAGAAATATTGTAGTAATTTTTCTCTTTTTTATGATCAGTCAAACGCTTGGCAATATCTTCTATTTCATCCCGTCCGGCCACATCCGGCCAATACTCCTTTTTTAGATATTTATGCCATTGCTTGGTAAGGTCTTCATAATCCATACCCAATGCGCGCTCGATTCCTTTTTCAGCATTCTGGGTCATTTTCATGGCATTGATGATTTCACCGATCTTTTCACGGCCATACTTTTCAGCAATAAACCGCCAGATAGACTGGCCGCCTTTATAAGCCATGTAGGATTCTAGTTCTTTCACTGTGGGCATACTCTCATTGATGGAAAGGTCACGCATGGTCATATCCGCTTTGGTATCCCAGTTCATGGACAAATATTCAGCCAGCCCTTCATTCGCCCATAATGGAATTTGTAATTTGACCCGACCGGCAATAATACTTTGTATGCTGCCGTCATAAATCATGTCATTCAATAAAGCATGCACGAGTTCATGGTGGATGACATGCCGGAATTGCTTATAATCCCCTTCGAAGGGCAATACAACCCTGTTTTTGAATAATTCTGTTACGCCGCCGATACCTTCCCGCATGTACTGCCAGATAACATTCGTTTGCTGGAAATCGTTGTGGGAATGGTAGACTATGATTGAGACGCGTTTTTTTAATGTCCAGCGCAGGTGTTTGGAAATTTGTTCGTGGGCTTCTTCGGCAACTTTAGCAGTGAATTCTGCTAATTGGGTATCATCCCCATAAAAATACACATCAAAATTTGGAGAAGAGATCAATGACCAATCGAACTCCTTGTACTGCACCTTATTCTGCCCAAAAGACTGGGCCAGCAGGCTTTCTATCAAAAGAATAACAATAACTATTATATTACGCATGTGTTAAAATTACGACGATACCTCATTTGAGTTCCAGAAACTATACTTATCTGAAACTATAGATTTTTCCGGAAGAAGTCAATGATTGGACTGCTCATCGTTCATTAAGTTAAAGTTCTACAATTCCTTTGCCTGTACATCTCCAAAAAAGTAAGTTACTGCTTATGCAATTGCCCGTCTATTTTATTTCCGATATTCATTTATTGCTCCAATACGACGAGCATGAAAAGAAACGCCAGGAAAAGTTATTTCGTTTCATGGATTCAGTCGCGCAATCCGGAGGTACATTATTTATCCTAGGTGATTTATTTGATTTCTATTTCGAATATAAGCACGTTATTCCAAAAGTATACTTTCCCTTCTACCAAAAATTGTATGGCTTAAAAAACAAGGGTGTTGAAGTTCATTTTGTCACTGGCAACCATGATCACTGGACGTTGGATTTCATGGGCCAAACACTCACCACAAAAGTATATTTCGATGATGTTGCGCTGGATATACATGGGAAACGGTTTTATCTCACCCATGGTGATGGAATTCTTTCCTGGGATAGAGGTTATCGACTGTTGAAAGCTGTTATACGCAGTAAGTTTTTTATCTGGCTGTACCGCTGGCTGCATCCCACCATCGGTTATGGCATTGCCCACGCTATTTCAAAAAAAGGTCGCCATTATGAGCATTCGCAGGAATATAATGAAAAGGTCCTCAAGGAATTACGGATCTTTTCTGAAACCATAGCAGCGGATGGGCATGATTACGTTATAACAGGTCATTATCACCAGGCTTGCATTGAAAATGTGAACGGCGGGAAGCTGGTTGTTCTGGGCGATTGGCTGCAGTATTTTTCCTACGCTGTTTTTGATGGGAATGAACTTGAACTCAAATTCTGGGAAGCCAATGCGTAGGCTGATCATATTAACACTCATAGCAGCTTCCCTTTCTTTTCAAGGATGTTCAAAGATTAAAGGACTCTTTGGGAAAAAGGAAGGGAAAGCCGACGTAAACCTTGCTGAGGTGGAGAACCTGCGTCGTGAATACCAAGAAGGTCGTGTCCAGGCAGTGCAGGATTTGATCAGTATGTACAATGATTCCAACCTGCCCTTTGATGTGCGCATCGCTGCTGGAGAAGTGCTGTCGCAAACACAGCACCCCACTGCCATGAATGCCATTGCCAAGGTGGTTTCAGAAGCAGAAGCATTGGATTTGAGTTTTATGGAAGCATCCATCGAACTTCTGGCAGAATTTCGAAATAATCCAGCAGCCGGCGATGCTATGGTACGAGCCATGCACACCATTGATGAAAAATCCAATAAACTGCACATGACCCTAGTACGCAGTTTGAATAAAGTGCGAACGAAAGACCAGATCCTAGCCTTATTGGAACTTTATGAAGTATCTAAAGCAAATGTCTCCCGTACTAACAAACTGTTAACGGAAACACTGGGTATGATAGGGTCAGATGAGGTAATTCCTATTCTGGTCACAATCTCCAAAGATCCCGATATAAATATAGCGGTTCGCAATCGTGCATTAGAGATTTTAGGTAAGAAAGATCCCCACGAGGTAGCACCGGCGTTTGCAGAATTGTTGAGTGACCCGGATACTAATACTGAAATCAGGGAATTTGCCATAAATACCATGGCCGGTGTCAAAGAAGAAAACCTAATCCTGGCGCTCATCGAAACATATAACACGGGTAAACGCCAGTATTTCAGTATGCTCAATACGCTACTGGATGCCTTGGGCGAATTCGATGATCCCCAAGTGTATAAAGCTACAGTTAATATTGCTCAAAATGATGAATTCCCCATGCATATCCGGGCCAAGGCGATTCGCAGTCTGGGCCGCTTTGGGAATGATACGACCGTGAAACTTGTGTTACCCATTTTGGCAGCAGCAGATAATTATCCATTAAGAGTGGCTGTGATGGAGATGCTCCAAACTATGGGTAAAACGGACGTTTTTGGGGAAGATGTGCGCAGGCTGGCTTTTCAGGCTCAACAGGAAGCGATCAGCCAATGAAGCATTTACTCATTTTTATATTCAGTTTATTTATTATCGCCCAAGAAACTGATACGACAAAAACGGGTACGTCAGTGTCTGATACAACTATTCTCGCCCAAGAAACTGATACGACAAAAACGGGTACGTCAGTGTCTGATACAACTCTTTTTCCTGAAGTAAAAATTGAAAAAAAGAAAGCGGATAAACTCCCTGAAGGCAAACCGTTTTTCGATTATAAGGATGGCCTGGAAGGTCTGCAGATACAAATTGATTCACTCAAGCGTGTTATTCGAGTTATAGAAAGAAAACAAGCAATCCCAGCCATCAATGAAGAATTATTGAATCTCATCAGAATCCCTGAACTCCAGCACCGCGTTGAGCTCACCAACGGTACAATTGTCATCGGGGAAATCATTGATGAAACGGCTTCAGTAGTTATTATCCAGACCGCCATCGGCCAATTAGCCATAGAAAAAGACAAAGTGGTCAATATCGAAGAAGAAAAACCTCCAGCACCAAAAGTAGAACTCATGAGTGAGCCCTTTGTGAGTGTTTATCCAGATCATGAAGAAATTACCGGCATAGTGAAAAATTCAGGAAAAACCCGGGCTGATTTTGTGCGCATCATTGCCAGTCTCTGGACAGCAGAAACAGAACTAACCGGCAGGGATTCAGCCTTTGCCCAGGGATCGGTTCAGGAATATGCCACCGGTGTCATTACAGACACAGCCATCGAACCGGGTGCCACGGCCAGTTTTACAATTACAGTTCCCTTATCAGAAGGATCTCCAGCGGTTGAATACCGCACTTATGGCATCCACTGGTCCCTGATGGACTGATCTATTTTATCAGTAAAACTTTTTCAGTTTGGCTGTAATTCCCACTCACTAACTGAACAAAATACACTCCACTTGGCTGGGTGGATGCATTCCATTTGATTTCATGTTCACCAATAGGCAGTTGTTCATTAACCAATGTTTTCACCAATTGCCCTTTAATATTATACACTCGTAATAGTGAGGCTTGTCTCGCTCCGATGGTGAATCGGATGGTTGTGGTTGGATTAAACGGGTTAGGAAACGCCGGGTACATTGTGACTTGATCCGGTAAAATGGGGTCATCTTTAATTTCCACTTGCGGCAATACAACCCCGCTCAATTCAATTGAACCACTGGAAATACTGATCACCCCCGGTGGAAATCCCAATTGTAAGGCTCCTACATCAAAACTGCCGCTGATAGAATCATCATCTATATGATTTAAGTTAACAGCTCCTGTTATTCCAAGGTAGGACTCATTTATCATAATTGTGATAAGGTCATCGATCAAATCTTCAATAAATGTTGAATCAAGACCAATTGAGTCAGGAATTAGGTCAGAAAACTGGCTGAAAAAGGATGTGTCTATTTCTGGGAAAAACCCAAAAATTATATTTGGGTTCAATATATCTCCCGGCGGTAAAGGCCAATCACCTGACATGAATATTGAATCATCCGCTACCATATAAATAAAAAGGGCTGAAAAATAAATGGAATCAATTGCTTGAATAGCTGCAATAAATAAAGTTGAACTTGTATCGTCAATGATTATCGTGGCAGTCGCACCACCAAGGGTTGAATCATTTAATTCAGCATGAAATGAACCGCTTTCAGAACCGGAGTAATCAAAACTTAAAGAACCGATATATCCGTTCTGAGCCAGACATAGTGATAATAAAAACAGAAATGTTGTTTTTTTCATTAAGATGTTAGAGCTACCATAATGGCATTTTGTGCATGCAGACGGTTTTCAGCTTGATCAAAGACAATCGAATATTCCGCTTCCATAACTTCATCGGTCGTTTCACGACCCCGCTCGGCTGGCAGGCAATGCATGAAAAGAGCGTCTTTACCGGTACGAGCCATCATATCTCCGTTGACCTGAAAGCTTGCAAACCGCTTTTCACGGGCTTCCGCTTCATCTTTTTGTCCCATGGACGCCCATACATCTGTATAGATAACATCGGCACTTTGAACACCACCAATGGGATCATGGGTAATGACAATTTCTGATCCGCTATTTTCTCGTGCTAGTTGCACAGTATCTTCATCCGGAGTAAACCCTTCCGGGCATATGCAGGTGAATTTCATGGGCAGCCTGGAAGCCAACTGCAGCCAGGAATGCACAACATTGTTTCCATCGCCTACGTAGCAAACATGAAGGTCTTCCAACGAATCCCTGTGCTCACTGATGGTGAGAATATCCGCTATTACCTGGCAGGGATGATTGTAATCGGTGAGGCCGTTTACGATGGGCGAATCAGAATATTCAGCCAATTCCAGAATATGGGCATGGTCAAAAAGCCGGGCCATGATTATATCATTGTAGCGGCTGACCACCCGGGCGATATCCTTGATGGCTTCACGCTTGCCTATACCAATATCATTGGGTCCCAAAAATAAGGCATGGCCGCCCATCCAAGTAAAACCGGTCTCGAAGGATATGCGCGTTCGGGCAGAAGGCTTGGCAAAGATCATAGCTAGTGATTTATTATGGAAATGCTTGAAATCCTCTTTATTGTGGAATTTGGACTTCAGGTCTTTGGCTAACGATAATATATTTAATATTTCTTCCTTTGATAAATCATGAATATGTAAAAAATGTTTGTCCATTATTTTTCCTTTTAAAAAAAGGCTTCCTACGGGAAGCCTTTTTTTCATAATTCGCTTTTAATTAAAAGCGAATTTAGTAGTTATGTTTTACCGTTTCAATGTGTAACAATGTTACTCATAAAGCATTTTAAACAGTTTTGAATCCGCTGGCAGCACCAGCGTTGTTTTGTCATCAATCACTTTTTTATATGTTTCCAGTGTACGCAGGAATTCATAGAAGTCAACGTCCTTGTTATAGGCTTTTGCATAAATCTCCAAAGCACGAGCTTCTCCTTCACCGCGGATTTCCTCAGCCTCTTTATAGGCCACAGCCAGGATAATGGTTTTATCCTTTTCCGTAGATGCGCGGATCTTCTGGGCTTCTTCGTCTCCCTCAGAGCGGAATTTATTCGCCTGGCGATTCCGTTCTGCTTCCATGCGGGCATAAATGGATTGTTCATTCTCTTTCGGTAGGTCCACACGTTTGATTCGTACATCGACAACTTTAATGCCGTATTGATCAGTGGCTTCATCGCTGTTTCGAGTTACTTTTTCCATAATCTCTTCACGTGCTTCCGTGATGATTTCGGTCATATTATGCGTACCTAATTCACGACGCAGTTCTGAATAGATAATATCATCCATTCGCGTAATTGCTGTAGGAATCGCCTGAACCGTTTTCAAAAAGACCAAAGGGTCTGTGATCTTCCAGCGCACATAATTATCCACGATGAGTGATTTTTTATCTTTACTCAATACTTCTTCTGGAGCCACATCATATTCCAAAAGCCTGTCATCAAACGAAACAATATTTTGAAACGGGACGGGGAGCTTGAAATGGAGTCCAGGTTCAGTAATAATGCGGACCGGATCTCCAAATTGCAAAATGACAACCTGCTGGCGCTCATCCACTGTAAACACAGTTGTAAAAAAGACGATGAGGCCTAAAACAATAATGACTAATAGTGGTTTTTTCATTTTACACCTCCTTGCGCATTCAAGTTCAGGAGGTTAAGGAGATTACTGCCATCTCCATCAGGCACGATATATTTTTCAATATTGGGCAGAATCTCTTCCATGGTTTCCAGGTACATGCGTTTGCGAGTAACTTCCTTTCCTTTTTTATATTCCACCAACATAGCATTAAACTTGGCTACGTCTCCTTCCGCGCGCGCAATACGAGCTACCCTGAACCCTTCTGCTTCACGGATCATGGCCTGGGCTTCACCCCGGGCTTTTGGAATCACATTGTTGCGGTAACCTTCCGCCTGGTTAATCATACGGTTCTTGTCTTCCTTGGCCGATGCTACATCCTTAAAGGCCGCTATGACCTGTTTAGGCGGAGACACATCTTGGAGCTGGACTGCAACTACAAAAATGCCTGTTTCATATTTGTCCAGAATGGATTGAAGCAAAAATTTTGATTCTTCCTGAATCATGAATTTACCTGCAGTCAATGCTTCGTCAATCTTGTGCCTGCCGATGATGGTTCTCAAAGTTGCCTCTGCTGCTTCCCTCACAGTCTGTTCAGGTTTGACAAAATTAAATGTATAGGCCACTGGATCTTTAATCTTGTACTGCACTATGAGTTCAGCATCAACGATATTTTCATCTCCAGTTAGCATGAGACTTTCTTTTTCAATCGTGCGAAACTGGTTTTTACCCGTGGTCCTAAAACCGATCTCAACCCGTTTTACTTCTGTGACTTTCGGTGTTTGCACTGTTTCAATGGGATAGGGTAAATGATAGTTTAATCCTGATTGAGAGATTCGGCTATGCTTACCAAAGGTCTGCACAACGCCCACTTCATCAGGACCGACGATATACGTACCTGTCAGCAGCCATAAGACCAATCCTATGGCAATCATAGGAAAAATTCCTAGAACAGGAATCTTGACCTCTCTATCGCCGATTATAACTCGTTTAGTTTGCATTATTTTTCTCCATTTTATGTTTAATCATATTTGTTTACGCAACCTTGCTACGGGAACATGTAACTGTTCACGATACTTTGCTACAGTCCTGCGCGCAACAGGGTAGCCTCGTTCATTTAACAATTCCTTTAATTTATCATCGGTACAGGGACGTCGTTTATCTTCCTCATCCAGTAATTCTTTCAGCAGCCGCTTGATCTGCATGGTGCTGATTTCCTCGCCACTGGATGTTATCATCCCTTCTGTAAAGAATGATTTTAATTCAAAAATACCATAAGTTGTATCAACATATTTTCCTCGAGTAGATCTGCTGACAGTGGAAACGTCCAACTCCAATTCATCGGCAATATCCTGAAGTTTCATAGGCCTTAGTTGGTCTACGTTGCCTCGGAAAAATTCCGGCTGCCGTTTGATGATCTCTCGCATCACATCTGTTAAAGTTTTGCGCCGTTCAGAAATGGCGTCCACGAACCATATAGCATTATCCACTTTTTTCTTAATAAATGATTTGGCTTTTTTATCTAGTTCCCCGGCTAGCATATCTACGTATTCACGGCTTACTTGTACGTCCGGCAGCCAGCTGTCATTAACGACAATCACCCAATTATTTTCCCGTTCATACACGACCAATTCCGGTATGACTGAAATTGTTTCAGCCCCTTCATGTCCTGCGCCCGGTTTGGGATTCAAATGGCTGATCACTTCCAACGCAGCTTTTATTTCATTTTTTGAATATCCTGCTTTTTCTGCAAGGTGTTCGTAACGGTGATTGGCCACATCATCAAAAAATTCATTTACAAGCTTAAACGCAGCAGCATGTTCAGATTTGTCGATCTGAATAAGTAAACATTCCTGCAGATCTCGGGCGGCGATACCATTGGGTTCAAACGTCTGGACTATCTTCAATATGGATAGAACATCCACTAAATCCATTTCAAAACGGTCGCTGATGAGTTCCATATCCATGGCTAAATAGCCATTTTCATCCAAATTATAAATGATTTCTTCTGCTATTAACCGTTCTTGAACATTAAAATCACAGAGGTTCAGTTGGTCTGCCAAATATTCCACAAAATCTTTCTTTTGGGGAATGGGCATATCTTTGTATTCTTTTTTTTCATACACATTCGGAGGTTCATATTCATTATCCTGTTCCCAATCCAAATCCTCATCCTCATCATCCGTTGTTTCTTCTTCAGGTTCACTGGTACCTTCAATTTGATCAAGAGCGGGATTGGTTTCCAATTCTTCCAGTATGCGCTCTTCAAGATTGACGGTGTTGAGCTGGAGGATGGTAGCCTGCAGGATCTGTTGAGGCTGGAGTACCTGCTTCTGCTCCAAGCGTTGTTCGAGTGTTGCCATTAGTCCAACCTGAATTTTTCGCCTAAATACAGGCGTCGCGCCTCTTCGTCATTGGCCAGGAATTCTGATGTGCCGGAATTCAAAATACGGCCGTCAAAAAGCAAATATGAGCGATCTGTTATTGATAATGTTTCCCGAACGTTATGATCTGTAATCAGCACACCAATATTGCGGTCTTTCAGTGAACGGACGATCTGCTGAATATCTTCCACGGCAATGGGGTCTATGCCAGCAAAGGGTTCATCCAGTAAAATGAAATTGGGATCCATGGACAACGTCCGGCAAATTTCCACACGTCGCCTTTCTCCGCCAGAAAGTGTATTGCCCTTGTTTTTCCGCAAATGGGATATGGATAATTCTTCCAGCAATTGATCAATTTTATCCTGCTGTTCTTTTTTAGAAAACTTCGTCATTTCCAAGATCAGTTTCAAATTATCTTCCACAGAAAGTTTACCAAAAATGGAAGGTTCCTGAGACAGATAACCAATACCTTTTCGTGAGCGCATATACATGGCATCATTGGTTATTTCAAGGTCATCCAGGAAAATGTGACCTTTGGAGGGCTTGATCATACCGGTGATCATATAGAATGTTGTTGTTTTTCCGGCGCCATTTGGACCCAGCAGTCCAACGATCTCCCCCTGGCTTACTTCCAGGTCCACTCCGGTCACGACCCAGCGGGAACCGTACTGCCTGGATAATTCCTGGCCTTTGAGTGTGTGTTTACTGTCCATCTTCTTCTATAGAAGTCACACCGGTTGGTTTGAGAATTCGCCAGTTTTCCAGGGCAATGTCCGATTCAAACCCCACACCATAAAGAGTATCTCCTTCTTCGGTGGTTAGCATGACATTAACCTCCGTATAAATTAACTCTTCTTTGGAGTCCCAGACCAAGGTATCAGTATAAAGCGTTACACCGCTGTCGGAAACGACCACCACATTTTTCATGGCCCGCATAAAGTCCGATGCTTCTTCAATTTCCGCCAGTGCTGATTTCAAATTGGTGGTGTGGTTTTCCAATTCATCAAAAAAATCAGCGTCTACATGGTCATCGAGTAATATAAACTGCCTGTTATCGTATTTTTCTAAGTGCCCCGCGCGGATAATAGCACGGGTGACGCCTGCATCAGTGAGAGTAATGGTTACTTTCCAGCTTTCTTGGTCCGGGAGGCCTTCCCGTGTTTGAGATACGGAAGATCCATCCCTGCCGGTGCAGCCCAGCATGAATACCAACATTAAGGATAAACTCAGTTTAAACATTTACAGAAGGTTAACGCTAATGATAAGGATCGGTTTCCGGCGGATTCTGCACCTCATTCCTGATGGCCAGCAATACTTCTTCCAGCCTGCCCTGTTCAGCGAGAATCCATTCGAGAGCTTCCCGGAAAGCGCCGTGACCGCCGGATTTTTCTGTTACATGGATTGCTTGCTTTTTTACAGGAGCGTAGGCATTCGCTACAGCGATGGGCACGGCCACTTGTTCCATGATAACAAGGTCAATGAGATCATCGCCGATGTAGGCGATTTCATCATCATTTAATCCATGTTTTGCTTTGATCTCATTGTAAGGGCCACGCTTGTCCAATGTACCGTTATACACTTCGTTAATTTTCATTTCTGCCGCCCGGATAGCTGTGGCTTCTGAATAACGCCCGGATATCAAAGCTAATTTTAGTCCCGCGGTACGGGCAATGGCCGAACCGGCACCATCGGTTATATTGAACCGCTTTAATTCTTCACCATTGGCACCCTTATAAACCGATCCATCCGTAAGCACACCATCCACATCGGAGATGAGCATTTTTATGTTAGCGCAGAGTGCTTTTGTATTAGCCATTGACAGCGTTTCTGATATCTTTTAAAATTGCAAGTAGATCTGCCAATTGATCCAAAGGCCATTGAGTGGCGGCATCGGACTTTGCTGAATCCACATTATCGTGGACTTCCATGAAAATACTATCAGCCCCGGCGGCGACGGCTGCTTTGGCTAATGTAGGAATGAATTCTCTGGTACCGCCTGTTTTGCCACCGCCTGTCCCCGGCATTTGAGCACTGTGGGTGGCGTCAAAGATGACAGGATAGCCCGTTTCTTTCATGACCGGAATAGAGCGCATATCTGAAACGAGACTTTCATAGCCAAAGGTGGTACCTCGATCTGTGAGTAAAATTTGATTTCCACCGGCGCCTTCGATCTTTGTCACAATACTGCTCACTTTCCAAGGGGATAAAAATTGCCCTTTTTTTACATTCACAATTTTACCTGTTTTGGCGGCAGCTTCAATGAGATCTGTCTGCCGGCAGAGAAAAGCCGGTATCTGCAGAATATCTGCGACTTCAGCAACGATCGAAGCTTGTTCCGGATGGTGGATATCGGTTAACACGGGAACACCCACTGTTTCCTTTACATCTGATAATATCTGTAACCCTTCTTCCATCCCCGGACCGCGAAAGGAATCTCCAGTTGTACGATTAGCTTTATCGAATGAACTCTTGAACACCAAGGGTACACCTGTTTTAGAGCATACATTTGCGAGTGCTTCTGCCATGGCAAGAGAATGGTCTCTGCTTTCGATAACACAGGGACCGGCTATAATAGGCAGTTCATCTCCACCAAAGGAGACGCTGCCCGTTTGAATAATGTTAGACATGGTCAGATTTTAAATGAAATTGGACTGCCGCGCCAATAAAATCCCTGAATAATGGATGGGCGGCGCTGACCCGGCTTTTCAGCTCCGGATGGAATTGTCCCGCCACAAACCAGGGGTGGTCTTGTAGTTCAATCATTTCTACCAGATTCAATTCATTATTCACTCCTGAAAAAACAAGTCCATTTTTTTGCAGGCGTTCGCGGTAGCGGTTATTCACTTCCCAACGATGGCGGTGGCGTTCAGAAATTTTCTTTTTACGGTACGCATTGTAAGCTTTCGTCCCTGGCGTGAGTTCACAATCGTAAGCACCCAAACGCATGGTCCCGCCTTTGCGCTTGATGGCGCGCTGGGATTCCATAAGTGCAATAACTGGATATTTTGTACGCCGGTTGAATTCTGTACTGTTGGCTCCTTCAAGTCCACACATGTATCTAGCAAAATCGATGACAGCGCATTGCAGTCCAAGGCATATCCCCAAAAACGGCACTTTATTTTCACGGGAAAATTTGCTGGTCAGGATCTTACCTTCAGAGCCACGGGCACCAAAACCTCCGGGAATCAAAATACCATCCACATTGGCAAAAGCTTTGGCGGCATCATCATCATTATGGATTTTTTCTGTATTGACCCACTTGATATTTACACTGGAATTATTTTCAACTCCTGAATGAACAAAGGCTTCTAAGATACTTTTATAGGCATCGGGAAGTTCGGTGTATTTCCCGCACATGGCAATGGTCACATTGTGCTTTGGATTTTTAAAACGGTGGATGAATTTCTCCAAGTATTCAATATTGGGTTGTGAGGGCAGTTCTAGCCTGTCCATGATTATTTGACCCATTTCTTGGCGGTGCAGCTCCAAGGGAACTTCATAGATACTGGGGACATCCAGCCCCTCAATGATATGATCTCCGGCTACGTTGCCAAACAGTGCCAGTTTATCCTTTACAGCCTTGGTGAGTTTGCGTTCCGAACGGCAAAAGATAATATCAGGCGTCAATCCAATTTCCCGCAGTTTCATTACCGAATGCTGCGTGGGTTTTGTTTTTAATTCTTCACTGGCCCGGATATAAGGGACCAACGTTACGTGGACTATGATTTGATTACGGTAGCCCACCTCCAAAGATAATTGACGAATAGCTTCCAGAAAGGGCAGGCTCTCAATATCACCAACTGTACCGCCCACTTCGCAGATCACTACATCATATTTTCTGGGCTGATTTACAGCTCGAATACGATTAATGATCTCATCCGTAATATGCGGAATAACCTGGATGGTTGCGCCTAAATAATCTCCCCGGCGTTCTCTGTCTAAAACAGTGCTGTAGATCTGACCGGTAGTGGCATTGTTGGCTTTGCTCATATTCACATCGATAAAGCGCTCGTAATGGCCTAAATCCAAATCCGTTTCGGAACCGTCATCCAACACAAATACTTCACCATGCTGGTAAGGGTTCATGGTACCGGGATCCACATTCAAATACGGATCCAGCTTGATGATAGAAACTTTCAGTCCGGCGCTTTTCAATAAATAGCCGATGGAAGCAGCTGCGATCCCTTTACCCAATCCGGATATAACGCCGCCAAGTACAAATATATATTTTGTTTGTTTAGCCATTAGTCTCCGCAATTGCTTTTAAATCTTCTTCAGTATCTATCCCTCTGCCTGTATAATCTGTCATGATCACGTGTATGGGTAGTCCATTATCCAGCACACGTAATTGTTCTAACTTATGCGTCTTTTCATTTTCGGTCTGCATCATTTTGGTGAATTTCATGATGGCCTCCTTACGAAAAGCATAAATGCCAATATGCCTGTAATAACCGCCAATTTCATACTGTCTGGGATCACGCCGAAAAGCTAGGGCGATATTGTTATTATCCACCAAGACTTTTACTACATTGGGATCAATTTCATCTTCCAATGAAATATCTGTTGTCGCTACCGTTGCCATGAAAATATTGGGTACATCAAAGGCTACCACAAGATCATCAATCAATTGAGGATCGATCGCCGGTTCATCTCCCTGAATATTAACCACTACATCCGCTTCCAGCTCCTCTACTACTTGTGCCACGCGATCCGTACCTGACTTGTGGTCAGAAAATGTCATGACCGTATTTACTTTAAAGGGCTTTAGTGCTTCTGCCGTTTCATCGCTGTCAATGGCGATGATGACATCATCCAGTGATTCAGCCTGCAGAGCTTTTTCATAAACATGAACCACCATGGGTTTTTCATTAATAGGGGCAAGTATTTTACGGGGGAATCTGGTGGAATAGAGCCGGGCCGGGATGACACCGACGTTCACGAGAGCAAAACCATTTTACAGCGGGGACACGTTTCCACCGGATTCAAATTGTTCGTTTTGAGAATGTTCTGATTGAGCATATACCGGCGAAAACCTGGCGGAAAATTAAGGAGATAAACCCGACAATAAAGATAGAAATTTTATTCAAAACGCAACGATTCAATGGGATCGAGGTTTGCAGCCCGCCAAGCTGGATAAATTCCAAAGCCGATACCGATCAATGAGCAAACAACTAATCCATAGACAACCCAATCCATGGGAATCACAGCCGGAATATTTAATAATAATGCAACGACGTTTCCGCCTACAACTCCTAAAATCACACCTACAATTCCGCCGATCTCACTCAGGAAAACTGCTTCAGCAAGAAACTGTGTGATAATATCCCGCTTATTGGCACCGATAGCTTTGCGAATACCAATTTCCTTAATGCGTTCGGTTACAGACACTAGCATAATGTTCATGATGCCAATCCCGGCTACGAGCAAAGCAATAATACTGATTACAAAAGCAAAGGCTTTCACACCACTGGTGAACGAACCAAAAGTATCCAAGAGTTGTGAGTTAGAGACAACTTCGAAATCATTTTCTTCACCGGGTGGAACCTTACGGATAGTACGCATAATACCTATAGCTTCATCCAGCGTTTTGTCATATAGTTCTGGTGAGGGCGCTTCCACCGTAATGCTCAAGGATGTACGCTGATGGGCAAACTGGTGCAGATATGTAGAGATGGGAATGATGACATAATTATCCTGGCTTTCACCAAAAGATTGTCCTTTTCTTTCGGCGCTGCCGATCACCTTGAAGTCAATCCCATCAATGGTGATAGTTTTTCCCAAGGCGTATTCAAAGGGAAAAAGCTGATCCATGGCATCGCCACCTAAAATGACAACACGCCGACCATAATGGACATCACCGTGTGTGATATTGCGTCCTTCATCGATTGTCGTATTATATGTCCGGGTAGTCCACTCATCCCCTGCGAAAAGGGATACGTTACGTTTGGCCTGGTTATCACCATATTTGATGGACTTCCCCCAGGCATCATCACCAGCACTGACAAAAGCGGCTGTTTTCGCCCGCTCCCGCAGTGCATCATACTGGTCGTAGGTAATACTTTTACGTTTTGAAAATTTTTCCCAAGAACCGTGACCTCCTATATGGATAGCAGGATATTTTTGAAAAGAAAATGTATTGGCTCCAAAAACGTTCAATCCCGATTGAATGGATGCCTCCAGGGTTGTTATCGCCGTCATGACGCCAATGACTGAAAATACACCAATAGCGATACCTAGCAATGTCAGTGATGAGCGCAACTTATTCTGACGGATGGACTGGAGAGCCATGATCAGGCTTTCCTTCAGTGTATTTATAAAATGTCCTCTTTTTTTTACTATTCCCAAATCTTAATCCTAAATCCTTAACTTAATCCTAATCCAATTCACTCATAACGCAATGCCTCAATAGGATCCAATCGTGCAGCACGATACGATGGCGCTAATCCAGCAACAATACCAACAACTGAACTCAATATCAGAGAAATAATAGCCAGGGAAATGGGCATGGTAGATGGAAACATGTATTTATCAATCAAAAAACTACCGCCTAAAGCCAGAATAATTCCTATGCATCCGCCAAATAAACAAATGAACAAGGCTTCCAACAAAAACTGGCGCATAATACTCCCCTGTGTGGCGCCGATGGCCTTGCGTACACCGATCTCCCGTGTTCGTTCTTTCACGGAGACAAACATGATATTCATAATTCCAATACCTCCTACAACGAGAGAAAGAACAGTAATAAACACGCCCGTGCCACCTATGGCAATTTTCATGGTTTGATATTGCTGTCGAAAGGCATCCTGCTGGTTTACAGCAAAATCATTTTTTTCTTGCGGATGTAATCCCCGCAAGCGGCGCATAATTGCTGTAATTTCATCCTTGGCGTCATCAATATTTGCTTGACCCACTTTTACATCAAGACGCATCCAGCCCCGCCGAGAAAATATGCGTTGATAAGTTCCAAGCGGAATGATAGCACGATTATCCAAGCTGAACAAACCCAAAAATTTGCCCTGTTTTTCCGCAACTCCAACCACACGAAATACATAATTCCCGATCTTTACTTTTTCTCCGATGGGGTTTTCATTTTCAAACAGTGCATTGGCCACATCATAACCAATCACAATAACTCTTGCACCACTGCGGTCCTCGCCATCTGTATAAAAACGTCCTGACTCAATATTCATATAGGCTGTTTGTACAAATTCGGTAGTTGTGCCCAGAATGTTAATGCCCATGGCCATTTCATCTTTGCGTGTAATATTTGCAGTTCGGATTGTTACAGGTGCGGCTGCCTGGATGTATTTACTCTGGGCTTTTAATTTTTCTACATATTCAACTTTAAGATCAGGACGATTGCGGATCTCCCACCATTCCTGTTCGCCGAACCATTCATATTTGGCGATGTACAGCACGTCTCGCCCCAAAAATGACATGCTCTTTTCAAAGGAGCGATCCAGACCGGAAATAAGGGTGCCCATTAGTGTAACCGCCAAGATACCAATGATAATGCCAAGCGTGGTTAAAGCTGTTCGCAGCTTGTTACCCCAGATTGAACTCAGGGCCATGCGCAGAGATTCAATATAAGCGAACATGATCAGGCAGTCGCTTTTTTCTTTCTGAGTTTTTTACGCGTTTTAGATTTATGATTTTTAATGTCTTCCTCGATGCAGCCATCGAGTATATGGATCGTACGGTGGGCGTGCTCGGCAATATATGCTTCATGGGTAACCAATATGATGGTGTTACCTTCTTTATAAAGTTCATCAAATACATTCATGATTTCTACACCACTTTTTGAGTCCAGGTTTCCGGTCGGCTCATCGGCCAAAATAATGGATGGATTGGTCACTAAAGCTCTGGCAATGGCTACACGCTGTCGCTGACCACCGGATAGTTCATTGGGCTTATGATGCATGCGATCCGTCAGACTAACCTTTCCCACAGCAATTTCAGCAAGTTTGAGGCGTTCGTCCCTGGGGACATTCGCATAGATCAAAGGCAGTTCCACGTTTCTTAACGCAGTGAGTTTTGGTAGTAGATTAAAGGTCTGAAAGACAAAACCGATCTTTCGATTACGGATAGATGCCAGTTGATTGTCATCCATTTCATGAACTTTTTCTCCCTCAAATTCATACGTCCCATCTGTAGGCGAATCCAAACAGCCAATCATATTCATCAATGTTGATTTCCCAGAGCCTGAGGGGCCCATAATTGATATATATTCATTATGGTTTATGGTCAAGTCAACACCATCCAGAGCTTTAACAATCTCACTACCGACATCATAATAGCGCTTTACACCCTTGAACTTAATCAGTTCAGCCATTAGTTACGATTATCCTCATCTACGCGGACAATACTGTTATGCTTTAAATCACGGCTGATGGCCTTATAGCTTCCGGTTACTATTCTTTCACTTTCATCTAAACCACTGATGATTTCATAATGCGTTTCACTGCTAATGCCCACTTTCACCGGTTTGGCTACAGCAAATGGTCCTTTTTTATTACCCTTAATTTCTTTATCTCCCGCAGGTTCATCTTGAACGACAAAAATCAGTTCAATCATTTCTTTCTTATAATTACCGCTTCTATATTTTTTCTCTTCATCAGATTCATCTTCATTCTTTTCACCTAATTCTTTATCATAACCTTCCGGCCGTATTGTCAGGCTTTGTATAGGAATGGTCAGCACATCCTCCCGGATATCTGTAATAATGTTTGTATTGGCACTCATGCCAGGGCGGATCTTGGGATGAACATCCAGCATGCGTACTTTAACTTTAAAATTTGTTACCTGTTCCTGAGTACCAAAGTTGGATGTTTCCGCCACATGGGCAATTTCACTTACGATACCGTAGAACATGGTATCCTGAAAAGCATCAACTTCAATTTCTGTCGTATCTCCCAGTGAAATTGATACAACATCATTTTCATTCACATCCGCTACAACTTCCATTTTGGTAAGGTCAGCAATGGTCATCAGTGCTGTCGCCTGGAACATGCTGCCAACTGCCATTTCACCAACTTCAATATTTATCCTAGTGACAATTCCATTTGATGGGGCAGTCATTTTCAATTTCGATAATTCATCTTCCCGGGAACTTAACGCTGCTTTGGCTTGCCTTAATTGGTTGACGGTCAATTCATGTTGCGCAGTGATAGATTCCAGTTCCTGTTCAGAGATCAGTTTTTGCTTGTAGAGTGACTCCATACGTTTTTTCTGGGCTTCCACCTGTTTCAAGCTTGCCTTTGCTGAATTCACTGAAGAACGGGCCTGGTCTGTGGCTGCTAAATGCTGTTTTGCATCCAGCGTAATCAGCAACTGTCCGGCTTTAACATGATCGCCTTCCTTAACGGTGATTTTTGTCACCCATGCTGAAGTCGTAGCACTGATCTTAATTTCTCTTACCGGCTGTATTTTGCCGCTGGCATTGACCTTGTGGATGACTGTTCCTCTTTGGACTTCTTCTATTTCTACATTGATAGCACTGTCATCTTTACGAAAAACATTTGCAGCAATAATAATGACAACTAATATCACAACTCCGCTGATAATTAATATTTTTTTCTTATTTTTTTTCATTGACAAAAGTTACTCCTGGTTATCTGTAATCTTGATCAAGTGTCCCTAATAATGCTCTCAGTTGAGCTTCTTGAGTTCTGGCATCGTATTTAATGCTGACCAATGAACTCCTGGCTTGACTGACAGAAACTTGGGCATCCAACACTTCTAAAATGGTCGACGATCCAAGACTGTACCGTTCCTGGACCAAATTCAAATCTTCTTCAGCGGAGGCTAGAACCTGCTCGCTGATAGGTATAAGCTCCTGATAATTTTCCAGAGCATTGATCAAATTCCCCAACTGTACTTGTAAATTATGTTTCTGGGTTAAATAATCATATTGCTGCTTGCGGACGTTCAATTCTGCCTGCTGCTGTTTTGTGGATAAACTATACCCGGTGAAAATAGGCACAGATAATGATAATGATACACTCGAAGACCAATCGTCTAATTGGGTCATACTGTCAAATTCATCGGAAGTTGTTCCATAGCTCAGCGATGCACTCAAATTTGGTAAACGTGTACCAATTAAAATTTTACGATTCAATTCTGCTCCGGAAATTTGCGATCGGTACACAAACAATGTTGGGTTATACTCTACCATTTCTGAAACAGACTGTTCTAATTCCGGTACAGGAAGAAGAGGCTGACCCAAATCTGTGATTTCAAAATAAACATCGCTGCCCATCAGACCCAAGCTATTGCGGAGGGCAAGCTTTGCATTACGCAAATTAGTTTCTTGGATCAGCACATCTGATTGTGCTCTTCCTTGCAGAACCTGTGTTTTTAATAAATCCGTTTTCCTTACTGCTCCCAGTTCAAATTGCGTCTTCACCAAACTCACCTGCTGGCGGGCCAGGTTCAAGTTCTTCTTGGCAACTTCCAACAGCTGTTGAGCTTTCAACCGTTGGTAGAAAGACTGGTGAACATTCAGTATTACATTGATCTCTTGCTGACGGGCAAGTTGTTGAGTGATAATAAGGGAATTATTCGCTGACCTGATCTGGTTCAGCCACTGACCGCCATCATAGATGGGTTGTCTGAGTGAAAATGACGATCCAAACGTATTTGACACGCCACCGTAAGGAGATGAAAATAAAAAAGTAGAATCCATCAACTCAATCTCCGATAAAATACTGCCTGTTGGTGAATGAGTTTCACTCCATGAATTACCATAACTAATCGTGGGCAGAATATTACTTAAAGAACCTCTAGCTCCTGCTGCTGCAGACTGCACATCCAAGGCTGCAGATTTTAATGACTCTTTATTTAGTAGTGCAATTTCAATGCATTTTTCCAGAGAATAGATCTGTGCATCAAGGCGTACAAAGACTAAGAAACAGTAAAAATATAATATTATTTTCATGAATTAGGTAAATAGTGACCCAATAAATGAGAAAAAGGTTGTCTGCATTATCCAATAAATCCCTAAAGCAATCATAAATGGTTTTACCTCCCTACGATATAAAACACTCATACCAATGGCAAGAACGATTATTCGCCAGAAGGCAAAAAGATCCATGCCGCTCATAAAATTATATAGAAAACTTCCCTCTTCCCCAATCCCCAATAAGCCCAATCCAGTATGGATATTAACTCGCCATTGTGAAATCATAAGTGGGATTTTAACCAGCGCTTCTAAAATAGTGATCATATATGTATAAGATGTCATAACAAGAATACTACCGTATGACGATTTTCCGCCAAAAAAGAAATTGCCAATAATCATAATCATCAAAGACATGAGTAAAATTCGCACAGGTGTAGATAAGGCGCCGGTGGCATAACCGATCAGTACCATTCCTGTTGATGGTTCTATTATGCTTTCCAAGCTTTCAGCTAAAATTTCTTCTTTTTGATCATCCGCTATCTGTGAACTACCCATGATGTACTTTTCAGTTTGCTGGATCTGTACTTCTGTCAGTAATTCTCCCAAGGCTACCATACTTGCTAGCCCGACAACTGTTGTTATGATGATAGGTAAAATTGAATCTTTCCAATTATTCCGTTCGTCCAATGAAGTAAATACATCTCTCGGTTCTAAAAAAACATTAATAAGATTATTCATAAACGACGTTCCGTGTTAATCAGATAAAATTTCATCTTTAATTTTGAACATGTATTCTTTGGCTGCTTCATATTCATTTTCTATATCTCCATTTAAGATCGCTTCCTCAATTGCCTGTTTAATTTTTCCAACTTCTTTGCCTTCAGACAGCCCACACGATTCCATAATTTCCTTGCCTCGTACCGGAGATTGAAATGCTCGCAATGCATCTCTTTCCTCCACGTTTGACATTTTCGATTCCACAATTTCAAAATTCTGTAAATATTTTTTAACCCGGTTTGGGTTGCGTGTAGTGATGTCTGCCCGACATAAGGTCATAAGATCATCAAGTTCATCCCCAGCAGCGACTATGACCCTGCGAATAGCAGAATCGGACACTTCATTATTGACGATAGCGATGGGCCTTAAATGCAGTAATGTTAGTTTTTTCAGATAATCCCTTAATTCATTAGGCAGTTTCAAATATTTCGCCACTTTATTCAAGATCCGTTCGCCCACAGCGTCATGACCGTGAAAGGTATAACCTTTCTTGCTGTCAACTTTGCGCGTTTTGGGTTTGGCGATGTCATGAACCAAGGCCGCGAAACGCAATTTCATCTTATCTGAAAGCTGGGCGGCGTTATCAACTACCTGCATGGTATGATAGAAAATATCTTTATGGTGCCATTCCTTGGTTTGTTCTAATCCGTACATATCATTGATCTCCGGAAATACATATTTCATTAAGCCTGTTTTTTGCAGAATTATCAGTCCAATGGAAGGCTTGTTTGTTGAAAGGATTTTTATCAGTTCCGCTGTAACGCGTTCTTGAGAAACAATGCTGATGCGTTGAGCCTGTTCATGAATTGCATTGAAACACTGTTCATCGATGGTAAAATCCAAGGCGGCAGCAAAATACGCAGCGCGCATCATGCGCAATGGATCTTCACTGAATGTTTCATTGGGATTCAGAGGTGTTTTTAACAGTTTAGCTTTTAAATCTGAAATTCCTCCGTAAGGATCGTTCAATTCTCCAAATCGATCAGGATGAAGATCCACTGCCAGTGCATTTACCGTAAAATCACGGCGCAGTAAATCTCCCTGCAGATCCGTATACACAACTTTTTTGGGTTTGCGCGATCCTTTTTCATAGGATTCAGACCTTGCCGCGGCAACTTCAATGGGAATTGCTTTGTATGGAATTTTGGCAGTGGAAAATTTTGGGAACGGGACAATTTTCTTTACCTTTAATTTTTTCGCCAGTGCTTCAGCAAACTCCACGCCATCACACACAACCATAAAGTCGATCTCTTTCAATGTCCGCCCAAGAAAAAGATCACGGACATAGCCGCCCACAACATAGATATCATGTCCGCGCTCAACGCCTAGTTTACCTGCCAACCGCATGACCTTGGAACCGACAGAGTTTTCCGCTATTAAATGGTGTATATTAGACATAATAACGTAAAAGTTACGGAAGTTGTCCTAAATCATACACTACATCATAATATCATTTGCTCGAGTGAAAAACTTCCTTTATTTTCAAAGACTATGGATATTAAACAGATCCTTATAAGTATACTATTCTCTTGCATTGTCTATGGGCAGTTTGGCGAAGTAAAGGTTGTTTTTGACAACAGCCTGCTGAAAATCCATGAACAGCAGAATATCTTGCTCCTCAAACAGGATATTGTTCGTTATATAAAAACAACACGCTGGGATGAAGATTACAGTGATCTATTGATTCCGCTCCATATTCAATTTATTTTTGAAGGAGCGGTTCAAAAAGGTGCACAGGAAGCATTCCTTGCACAAGTGCTTTTTTCCACTGGCACAGATCAACGTTACTTTGATAAATCTTTACAATTCCCTTATGGCCATGGTGGTACATTATATTTTGATCTTGTACAGTTCGATCCCCTTTCCAGTTTTTTGGCTTTTTATGTAAATCTTATTTTGGCAGGAGAAATTGACACATATGAACCCATGGGCGGAACGCGCATGTTGGAAATGAGCCGTGAGATCGCCCTGCGAGGCACGGCCAGTGAATATTCCCGAGGCTGGTCAGACAGAGTCCAACTTGTCAATGATGTCAGTACGAACTTTGGTTTACGAAAAGCCAAATTTTCATATTATTACGCCATGGAACTTTTCCAAGACGGCGATATAGATGAGGCCGTCCTGAAATTCAAGAATATGATTAAAGGCCTAGATGAAGTGTATGACCGTTCCCCCCGTGAACATTATACAATGCTTTTTCTGAAAGCACACACCAATGAACTGGCAAATGTTCTACAGTTATTGGGACAGAAGAATATGCTCCGGGACATGATGGAGCTTGATCCAGATAATCTGGAGATCTATAAAAAAGCGCTGAATTAAAGATCGCTGTATTTCTTAATACCGCGTATGTAGTGGGCGAAAACAATACTGCCGCGGTAAAATTGGTTCAAAACTTCTTTGTCATTTTTTATACGGACTCTCCGGACTGACCGTCTTTTCTTTAGTATTACCAGGGGATGGGTCAACAGCCAGAATAATGATTTACATACAGCACCGAAATGCCGTAAATCCCATTTAAAAAGAGCATAGGCAATAGCTACAAATTCCAGCGCCAGTCGTACAGGTAAAAAATATAGGGTCAGCGGCAGATTATAATTCGTCAATAGCATGAAGAATGAATTACGGTGGTTCAGGTAATACTTTTGGAATGAATGCATAGGCAGGGACACCGCATTTTTATGATAGACCACTGCATGCGGCTCAAAAACGATACGCTTTCCCATGAGCTGCAGGCGCCAGCAAAGGTCAATTTCCTCTTGGTGGGCGAAGAATATTTCATCAAAACCACCGGCTTGCTCGAAGGCCTCTTTTCGGACCATGAACGCAGTGCCGGATGCCCAGAAGATATCTTCAGCAGAGTCATATTGACCATTGTCTTCCTCCTGTTCCAGGAAGATTCTGCCTTTTGCAAAAGGATAGCAAAATAAGTCTATGTGACCGCCAGCCCCTCCGGCATAATCAAATAATTTTCGCTTGTAATAATTGCGGATTTTGGGTTGGGCTGCCGCTATATCATCTTGTCCTGAAACAGAATTTGCCAAATGTTCCAGCCAGTCCGACTCTTGGATTGTGTCATTATTCAGAAATAATAACCAATCACCATTTGCAGACGGAACACCACGGTTACACCCGCCAGCATAGCCGTAATTATCGTCATTTTCTATCAATGTTATTTCCGGGTGGTTTTCCTTGATCCAAGCCTGACTGCCATCTGTAGAGGCATTATCCACCACAATGATCTCTTTATCCTCATAGGTGGATTTCTTTAAGGAATCCAGGCATTCGGAAAGGATATCTATCCCATTCCAGTGGGGAATAATGATTGAAATAAAGGGCTGATTAGAAGACATCGTGGTAAAAAGGTTAGACGGATGCAGTTACACGAAATGTCTAACTACTAACGTTAAAAGGTTAACCTTTTTCATCCATTTCTTTTAATAGTTTTTGAGCTTCTTTATCTTTGGGGTTACGTTCCAGCCAGGTCGTCAATAAATCTCTGGCTTCATCAACCATTTCAAGCTTGCGGTAATTAATGATTAAATGACTTACAATATCCGGATAATTATTTCGGTACTGGTTCCATACTTTTTTATCCACTTTTTTCTGTTCCCTGCCGCCAGATAATATCTTTGCTTCTATAGAATTGTATCCACTATAAAGCTCTTTTAAAATAGATAAGCTAGTGTCATAGTTTTCCAATTCCAAATAAGATTGAGCATATTCAACACGATGGCGAACTGTATTATCTTGACGGGCAACAAGTACGTCCAATACTTCTTTAAATTTTTGATTATTTCCCACACCATAATAAAGTCTGCCTACTTGATAATGTAGATCCCTGTTAACCATGCGGATTGGATTTTCAGGTAAATTCTCAGACATTTTATCTAAAACTTCTTCAACTTTGGCCCGTTTTATATCAGCCGCTTCATTGTTGTTCACAGCCTGTAGTTTCTGAAAATCCATGTAATGATAAAGGGCTAGCTGCATATAGGCACTGCGGTAGTTTTGCAGCAGGCGGATAACTTGATTATTATAAAATACTTCCTCATTCCCAAGGTTACGGAAAAGATACTTATCATGGGGGCTACGGAACCAGAGCGTTCCTTCCTTTTCTTCCCAATCAGGGCCTACAATATCTTTTTTCCATGTTTCCTGACCCAATTCCGTCATTAAGTGATATTCCATACGCTCGACATTAATCCCCTTGGTTTTGTAAGGACGCAATCGATAGGCCAGTCCTTCCATTTCCAAATATTCTTCTAAACCAATACGATTCCCCGGTGAAACAGTAACAGCAAAATAAATAGGTGAAGTCCATTTAGTGTCATTGATGATCTGCATAATCATCATGTCCTGCACTTTCAACGCCACTTTTTGAAATGTGGGTTTGACGCTCCACGTTATCTGCTGATCACTATTTACCGGGAACGTAACTTCCCGCGTTTTCCAGCGGGTTAATCCGGAGGTAATATTGCGAATATCATCATCAGCGATTTTAATAAAACGCCGGCCAATAATTTCATTCCCTTCACGTTCTTTGATGAGTTCATTAAATTCTGCTTCTGTAGGACGTGAATCTCGAAGCTGCTTGATGTACCAGGGTGTATTCAGCAAACTCAGGTTCGCTACGTTTACATCTTTACGAATTCCTTCCACTTCCTGCAAATACCATAGTGGAAACGTATCATTATCACCGTTGGTAAATAGAATACCGTTGGGTTCGCAGGACTGCAGCAGGTTATAACTGTAATCCCAGGCAACATAATTCCCCGAGCGGTCATGTTCTCTATAATTGGCTTTGAGCATAACTCCGGGAATGAAAATCATTTGTATCACAAGAGTGGCAATGATGGTATTCCGGGAGAGTACAGGTTTTTTCACAAATTTCGATATCCATTCACTTAATGCCGCAGAGCCAACTCCAATCCAGATCGCAAAGGCCATAAAACTGCCCACATAGGAATAATCCCTTTCGCGGGGTTGTGGATTATCCTGATTCAAGTAAACGATCAGTAACCAGCCGGTGACAAAAAAGAGCGTAAAAACCGTAAAGAAAATATTCCAATCTTTACGGAAGTGATGCACAAAACCAATAATTCCCAATATAAAAGCCAGCGGTAATCCAAACTGCAGCCAGTGTACACCATCTTCCCGATTATTAGCGCCCATGGCTGTTGTATAATCACCAGCGGATGGGCCACGTCCCGCGAACTGCCAGAGGAAATAACGGTTGTACATTTTTCTAATCTGGTAATTCCAGAAAAATTCCCATTGTTTTTGAGAATTATAAAACATGTATTTTCTGTTCTGGCTGGAAGAATATTTATTTCTCCCGGCCGCTGGTCGGTCGACTATTTCATGTTTTGCCTGTAATCCTTTATAGCGCCGTGGGAATTGGCCAATTTCACCATATTGCTCACGCTTCATGTACGAAATAGCAGCAGGGATATTTTCCGGATTATTTTCATCAATCGCCGGATCCTGCCCAGACCGGATAAAGATTAATGCATAACTAGAATAACCAACGAGGATGAGAACTGTTGATGACAGCGCCAATGATAAAAGTTGATGTTTCTTAAGAACAGACCAGATCGTAACACCAACAATCAGTAACACAAGGATAATCACTCCATTCAAGCCCAGAGCTGACCCGGCCAGATTTGGCAAGCCGATGATAATGCCGTTATGAATAATCAAGAATATGACAAATGTGATGGCGGTAGTAATGAAAAATGTTTTCCACTCAAATTCCATTTTACGAAAATAAATGATGAGAGCAATGAACGGCAGCGTCAAAAGATTCAGAATATGAACACCGATGGCCAGTCCGAACATGTAGGCAATGATGAGGATGTAGCGTTCGCTACCCGGCTCATCGGCCCTGTCTGACCAATGGAGAATAAGCCAGACCACAATAGCAGTAAAAAATGTACTGATGGCATAGACTTCCGCTTCCACGGCATTGAACCAGTGACTGTCGGTAAAGGCAAATGTCATGGCGCCGACAAAGGCAGCGCCAAAGACAATAATGGCATCCTGGCGTGATCGAATCTCGCCGCGATAATGAGCAATTACTTTTACAATAATGAGATAGAGCAGCATTACCGCTATTGCACTGGTAATAGGTGACATGAGGTTGACGCGGAAGGCAATGTCCGTATTCAGCGGCAGCATGGAAAAAATACGGCCCAGAATAAGATACAGAGGACTTCCCGGAGGATGGGGAACGCCTAAAATGTATGATGTGGCAATGAATTCACCGCAGTCCCAATAGGGCACTGTGGTCGCCATTGTACTTAAGTAAACAATGAAGGACACAACCAGCGTTACAGCTGCCAGCAATCTATTCATAAAAATATTGTTACTGGATATCACTCTTTTTCCTCGCTTTTTTCATCTTCATTATTACTATTTTCTGTTGCTTCATTTTCAGCAGGTATGGATTTCTTTTCCTCCCCAGGTACCTTTTCGCCTGTTTTTACTTCATCTATACTTTCATCTTTCTCATCAGAATTCGTTGTGGCGGATTCTTCTGCCGGTTTATTCTTTTCTTCAACAAAATTCATCTTTAATTCCCGGACAAGGTGCCCCAGGTATTGTTCTTCACTTTCAGAAAGATTGCCGCTCATACGATTATATAGCATATCCAACATATCGATCTGTACCGAGGCCTGATCCAAGTCTCTTTCCAGTGCATCATTCATGGGATTCTTAATCTTGCCAAGAGACACCCAGGCGCTATGCACCAGCGAGGAAATAAGCTGGTCGAATAGCTGTTCTTCGGTTAATTTATTTTCTAATGACATGATATTTTTTACCTAACGAAATAAAACTGTTGATGTTTCGGACTAAAAAAGCCAGCGAATTTATACTTATTGTCTCTAAAGATGAACGAATGATTCTACTTTATTATATAGATGAGTGAGCTGCACTGTTCCTTATTCACAAAAGCGACCATCCATGATATAAATCCATGCCACATTCCTGTAAACGTAGATTTACCACCATGCAGGGAACTCAAAATAGAAACATAAAATGCATCAAATGGCATTCTGTGTATTCCGGTAATCAAGAATTCATTTGCGAACATAATCTTATCCATAGATGTTGGCGTGAAATGGTAGAGATGGCGTGGGGCATCATAAGCTGCCCATTTTGCGCCGTACTTTTTGGCATCTGTAGATTCATAATTTGGCAAGGCGACAATTAAAACACCGTCAGGACTTAACTGTGTTTTTATTTTTTCCAAAAATATCCAAGGTTCATGAACGTGTTCTAAACTGTGCCAGCAAGTGATGATGTCATATTTTTCGCTAGAATTCAGCCAATCATTTGGTGATTCAACATTGATTCCGAACTCATTTTTAACTAATTCCCGTGCTTTTTGTGAGGCATCCACACCTTTTACATGCCAATCACTATTTTTCATTGTTTTCAGAAAATGACCGGCACCACAGCCGATATCAAGAATACTCCCCTGCTTTTTCCCAGCTGATTTTTCAACTAAGTTGCTTTTTCTACCCAACATGTAAGAACGAACCATATTATAAATGGAATCCAACAGCCCTTTTGTCTCTTCCGCGTGCGAAATATACTCATCAGATTCATAATAACTGCCAATTTTGTCCTTGTCAGGAAATGGACTGGTCAGGCGCAGGCGGCATGATGAACATTCAACAATATCAAAGATCTCTCCACTCACTAAATAATCCTTGGTGGCGTAAACTTTTTTCAGTTCACTTTTGCAAAGTGGGCAGTGGGTTTGGTCTTTCATTAACTAATCGTTACCGTTTCCATATATTGAGCATAATCTTTCAGCAACCGTTCTTTCATAAGCGGATGGTCATCTAGTTTTGTATCTGCTTTAGCAATGTTCTGTGCTATTTCCCGGGCTTGTCTTATAATCGGTCCGTCAGTGACCATATCTGCAATTTTATGTTTAAAAAATCCGCTCTGCTCCGTACTGAAGAATTTTCCCGGTCCGCGCATTTTCAGATCTTCATCGGCGATAACAAAACCATCATTAATTTTTTCCATTATCGCCAATCTTTTTCTGGATATATCCCTAATATTGCGCTCCACTAAAATGCAGTAACTCTTGGCGCTGCCCCGACCAATACGACCTCGGAGCTGGTGTAATTGTGTCAGCCCAAATCGTTCAGCATGTTCAATCAGCATAACTGATGCATTGGAAATATCGATCCCCACTTCAATTACCGTAGTGGACACCAAAATATTAAGCTCATTATTGGCATAAGATTCCATGATAGCATCTTTTTCATTCTTTTTCAACCGTCCATGGATAAGACCGATATTTATACCTTTAAATATATCCTGTAATGATTCATACCCTTCAGATGCGGCAGCAAGGTCTGATTTTTCAGTTTCTTCCACAAGAGGATAAACTACCATGCATTGTCGTCCAGCTTCCACTTCTTCACGAATAAAATTATATACATTCTGTAGACGATCTTCTTTTACTATTTTTGTAATTACAGGTTTCCTATTCTTTGGCATTTCGTCAATAATAGATAAATCCATATCACCGTGATACGTTATAGCCATCGTCCGGGGAATAGGTGTAGCTGTCATGGCCAGCAGATGAGGATGCAGCCCTTTTTGCAGTAGGTTACCGCGCTGAACCACACCAAATCGGTGTTGCTCATCCACCACTACAAAACCCAGGTTTTTGAATTCTACATCTTTCTGGATTAAGGCATGGGTGCCCACAACTATATCAATCTTGCCACCATTTATTGCAGTTAATATTTGTTTCCGTTCCGCCGCTTTTTGCCTCCCCACCAATAATGCACAGCTGATGTGAACTTTATTTAATAGTTTTTTGAATGATTTATAATGCTGGTGCGCCAGAATTTCCGTTGGCGCCATGACAGCAACCTGGACTCCATTAACAACGGCAGTAGCTGCAACTATAATGGCTACGATGGTTTTTCCTGAACCGACGTCTCCTTGCAGTAATCGATTCATTGCTTTTGGAAGGGCAATGTCTTCTAGAATTTCCTGGATCACATTTTTTTGTGCGCCGGTGAGTTCAAAACCCAATCCGTCCTCGATCTGCTGTACTTGTGGTCCGGATTTAGTGAGCGCGTTTGTCCCAACTTTTTCGTATGAATTTTTTCGCAATGCCATTAACAACTGTAAGAAAAAGTGCTCGTCAAATTTCAATCTATAGATGGCGGCGTGCAGGTTTTCTCTAGATTCAGGAAAATGGATATGCTGCAGAGCAGTTTGCAAAGATATTAATTTTTCTTCGTTTATAATACTTTCTTCAAAATGGTCTTGTATGACTGAAAAAAGATCTTTAATATTTTTGATAATCCGCCGAAAAATGCGGTGGTCTATGCGAACTTTTTTCAATTCTGCAGACAGTGGATACAATGGAATGATGGTACCCGTGTTTATCGGATCAGCATCGGAATCCAGTTTATCAAAATCCGGATGAACGATCTGAAAGCCGTTATAAAATTCAACCTTGCCATGAATAGCCAGGCGGTCTCCTTTTTGAATGGCATTTTTGATATATTTTACGCCATTGAACCATACAAGTGTGATCATTCCGGTGCCATCTGACAAAACAGCCTGGAATAATTTTCGCTTCCGGGCCTGGCGTTCGCCGCAGACTTCCACCGTTCCGACCATGGTCGCCTGATCGCCTTTTTTTACATCGCGGATTGATTTTACCGTTGTGCGGTCGAGATAGCGGCGGGGATAATAATACAGCAGATCATTGACCGTATCAATGCCGGCGGTGGACAGAGCTTCAGCCCTCTTCTGCCCGACACCTTTAATATATTTTATAGAGGTATTTAAATCAGTTTGGGCTGACACAAGGTATTATTTCCATTCCTTGCGATAGGTATACGTCACTGTTTTAGAACCGTCGGCGTCCAGCAAAAGAGGAAAGTGAATCGTTGAGGCATCTTTCTTGATATAATTGTCTGACGCATTTCGGATAACCCAATCACCATGAATCTGCTCCACAAGACGGATATCCACTCTTTCATCACGTTTATTTTTCACAACGATTTCTATGGATGCTTCTTCACTTTTGCGCTGACGGTCATAGTGAAGGACAATACGCTTGCCGATCACATCAAAGGCCCGGCCAGCAGAAATGGTGGTTGTTTCTCCACGAGGAACTTGTTTCAGTTCATCCTCGCCGGCGAATTCAAGGGAACCATCAGACGACTTTAAATAAAGACTGACTTTTCCCTGGGGCAATGGAATATCTAAATTGTTTTCTGCAGTATTGGCTAGTTTGATCTCGATCTTTAGGGGTTCTTCTTTTTTGCTTCGCTCGGTATTTTCAAACACATACGTTTTGGTATAACCAACATTTCTGGGTTCGTACAAGCGTACGGTAACACTCTGGCTACGGTCTAAATCAATGCGTTCCGGAAGAGAATAAATATAAAAATCGCCAAGCTGTTCTTCAGCAGCAACAGGAGTAGCGGACATAGCGGACATTCTGGCTTCAGCCCGATAGACAGGAACCGGCCGGCCGCCTTTTTTCTGCAGATTGCCCTCTACCAGTCTCAATGAAAAATTGCTGTAATCTATATTACTGCTATTGCTGATGACTGCTTCAGAAATGAGTTCTGCCCGATTGCCATTCATCACAAAACGGTACACGGCATTCCAGTCAAAGCCACCCGATAAATAAACCAGTTCGCCTGATATCGTACCGGTCATTGGACTGTCAATATCCCAAGCCAGTTCCGGACGCAATTGAGGAACAGTAACCTGATCCCGGGTATACATATAATCAACTTTGGAGCGGGCGATCGTCATAATGTCTTTACGAGTCCGGAGGGTAATATTATTCCCCTTCATTTCGATAAGTGTTCCTTCGTGGATTTTTTCATTGTGTATTTTAACATAAACAAACTGTCCCAGTTTATCGCTGAAATATTTATCGCCGTTGAAGACATTATTATTATAACGCTGGTAGTGAATAGTGGCATCATGGAGCGACAGAAAAGGTGATTCAGGCAAAAGTCCGCCGGGGAGTTGGTCATAGGTAATTTCAGATAGCCCCGCCTGAACTGACCAGTAAATGGGTGTTTTCACCAATGCGATGTTATCTTTATAAACTGTCATATTTTGACTCAAGAGCAAAAAGGGCAGCATTATAATCCATTTTTTCATTGCAGCATCTCCAGATTAGCGTTCACTTTTTCAAGCTCAGCTGACATTTCTTCCTGTTTTTCTTTTTCTCGGGCTACCACGCTTTGCGGGGCCCGGCTGATAAATTTTTCATTGGACAGTTTTTTAGAAATTTCCATCAAGTGCCCGTTTATTTCGTCAGCACGTTTTTGCAACCGCACTTTTTCCACGTCTAAATCAATCAAACCACCCAGTGGAATATACAGTTCATTCTTACCGATCACCACCGTTGCTGATTGTTCCGGTTTCGCCTGGTCTGGACCAGCAGTTACCGATGATGTTTGCGTAAGTGCTGAAATAATCGTATGGTGTTTTTGAAGAAATACCACCATGTCACTATCACATTTAGCGATCAATTCAGATTGACTGCCCGGCGGTACATTCATGCGGCTGCGAACGGTGCGGATGCCTGTTACAATTTTCTGCAACAGTTCCATTTCCTTTTCAGCGGTATCATCAATTTTATTATCATTAGCTTGTGGCCATTGTCCAACAATGAGATCTGGATCATCTGCTCTTTTCACATGAGCCCACAATTCTTCAGAAATAAAGGGTGCGAAAGGATGAAGAACAGCTAATATTTTCCGCAGCACTTGAATAGCCGCGGCCCGTGAAACATCAGCCGCATGAGCATCATTCCCATAAAATCGTGTTTTGGCTATTTCAATATACCAGTCACAAAAATCATTCCACGTAAAATCATAGAGCACTTTAGCCGCTTCATTAAAATGAAAGCGGTTTAGTTGTCGATTATACGCTTTAATGGACTTTTGCAATCTGCTCAAGATCCAGCGTTCCGGAATATCCAGTTCTTCCTTATCTAAATCAATTTCCGGAATGTTGCCATCCTCCAGGTTCATGAGTACAAATCGTGATGCGTTCCAGAGCTTGTTCATGAAATTCCGGCCAACTTCCAAACGCGTGGATGAAAAGAGGACATCCAGCCCCTGGGGCGCCATGAGCATGGTTCCAAACCGTACAGCGTCTGTTCCATATTCCTCAAATAATTCGAACGGATCGGGTGAATTACCCAATGATTTGCTGAATTTCCGGCCTTTCTTATCCCGGATGATGGATGTGAAATAAACGTCCTTAAAAGGCAGATCACTTTTGAATTCATAGCCGGTTATTATCATCCGCGCCACCCAGAAAAATATGATATCCGGACCAGTTACCAACGCATCTGTTGGATAGAAATATTTCAGATCATCGCTTTCATCTGGCCAGTTGTGGACAGCTATAGGCCAGAGCCAGGAACTTGCCCATGTATCCAGCACATCTTCATCTTGCACCCAGTTATCAGAATCATCCGGCCCTTCAACAGACACATGCAATCTTTTCGGGTTTTCCCTATGATACCAAACCGGTATCTGGTGTCCCCACCAGAGCTGACGGCTGATACACCAATCTTTTATATTTTCCATCCAGTGTTTATAGGTCTTGACCCAATGCTCCGGATGGAATTTAATTTTGCTGTCAGACACTGCCTGCAGGGCCGGTTTGGCCAGATCGCTCATCTTCATGAACCATTGTTCAGACATATAAAATTCGATTGGCACTTGGCCGCGTTCAGAATAGCCTACTTTATTCACATAGTCTTCAGTTTTCTCCAGAAAACCCTGTTTTTCAAGATCCTTCAATACAGCTTTTCTAGCATCTTCCCTTGAAAGATTCTGGTATGCTTCAGGGGTATTTTCATTTAAAGATGCATCATCATTCATGATATTGATGAATTCAAGGTTGTGGCGTTCGCCCATGGCAAAGTCATTGTGATCATGGGCAGGAGTCACTTTTACGCAACCGGTGCCAAATTCCGGATCCACATAATCATCAGCAATGATCGGTATTTCCCTGCCAACCAACGGTAGTGTAACTGTTTTTCCAACCAAATGGGTGAATCGTTCATCTTTTGGATGAACGGCAACGGCCGTATCTCCCAGCATCGTTTCCGGGCGTGTGGTGGCGACAACCAAGTATTCATCATTATCTTTTACCGGATATTTAAAATACCAGAGGTGACCGTTGACTTCCTGGTGGATTACTTCCTCATCACTGATAGCTGATTTGGACACCGGGCACCAATTCACGAGACGGTGACCTTTATAGATTAACCCTTTTTCATACAATTTTACAAATGCGGATAGAACAGCTTTGGAATAACCTTCATCCATGGTAAACCGTTCCCGCTCCCAATCACAGGAGCAGCCCAGTTTTTTTAATTGCTGGATTATAATACCACCGTATTTTTCTTTCCACTCCCAAGCGTGCTCCAAAAATTCTTCACGGGTGAGGCTGTTCTTATCAATGCCCTGTTCTTTAAGCATTTTAACCACTTTCCCTTCAGTGGCAATGGAAGCGTGGTCCGTGCCGGGGATCCAACAGGCTTCTTTGCCTGCCATGCGGGCCTTGCGGATCAGGATGTCCTGAATGGTATTATTCAGTACATGGCCCATGGTGAGCATGCCCGTTACATTGGGCGGCGGGATGACTATTGTATAGGGTTCCTTATCAGGATTTACTTCGGCGTGGAAATAACCGTTATCCAGCCAATGTTGATACCATTTATCTTCGATTGCGGAAGGGGTATAAACTTTTTCCAGCTGTACCGTCATTTACATTTTTATTAAGCTATCGTTCTAAAATTAAACTAAAGGCTGTGGTCAGTTTTAAAACATTCTGATTGGCCTTTACAAGGTTGCCGCAGAGAATCCGGCAGAGGTTTTGCATGACTTTATATCCTGTTTCCGGATGGGCATCGCATAATTCAAACAATTCTCCTTTCGTGATTTTGGCCAGTTTGCAAGCCGATAAAGCCTTCACATTTGCAGTGCGGCGGTCGCCGTCATTGAAGAGTGACATTTCACCAAATAGGGGTTTGATTTCACTGGTGAGTTTTATGATTGCTTTTTCCCGGTTATCTATTTCTCCTTTATTCATGGAAAGGGTCAATGCCTGGTTAATTTCTACTTCTCCTTCCAGAAGGAGAAAAATGGAATCTCCTATATCCCCTTCTACGATAAAATTATCTTTAGCGGGCACATCAACTATTGATATCTTTTCAGCAAATAGTTTTATTTGCGATTCTTCCAAACCGCTGAAAATGGTAAAACCCTTTAGTGCGTTTACATCCATATGCGCCTCACGTAATAATGATGGCACGATTACCATCTTTTATTCTATAATTTGAACCAGGATTAATCTCTAGGGATATTTTACTTTCCTCCTTTAGAGAAATTCCCCCTTCTTTCAATTTGCGTTCAATGAAGGCATCTAAGGCTAATGTATCAGCTGAAAGAATTTCCCCAATACCCAGGTTCTCCTCTTCAGAAAAAACACCTACAAGAATTGAATTATTTTTCTTTCTAAAATGGTTAAAAAGATTATCAAATGGTTTACCGATAAATTCACTTGGAATATCAACCCTCTTGAAGCGGTTTTTAGAAACATTATCCAGTAATCTATTCACTGTTTGAGGAATACCCGGATCCATGACATGGGACGCAAGCATATATGCACCAAAATCATCACTGATAACCACTTCATCTGCATTAGCCCTTTTAATATGCGTCAAATTTTCTCGGTCATGGAGATATGCAATTAAACGAATATTGGGTTCTAATCCCTTGATGGTTAGTGCAGCCCGTATTGTTTTATCATCCGGATTTTGAATACTGTCATTTATATCACTGGGGATGATAATAACTGTTTCTGCTACCTCCAGATTAGCTTTTTCCAATACCTGTTCACTGGTAAAATCGCCTACAACAAAGTGCAAACGTATTTTCCGATAACGAGTTTTCAGACGTTCGATTTCTTCTTCGTCTAAATCATTTATAAGAACAATATTTTTACGAGGTGCTTCTGCTAAATACTGGATGGAATGGATAATTTTATCAGCGTTTCTGTTCCACCCACAGAGAATAATGTGATTTTTTATGTTTACTTTTTCCAAGCCTTTTTCCTCCCGGATTCGTTTGGCTACAAAAATGGATGATATGATCGCTGTAAACATAGCTGTTAACGAAATTCCCGCAAACATAACCAATACAGCAAACATTCGACCTTCGGGCGTCTTAGGTGCAAAATCACCATAGCCTACCGTCGTCATTGTAACGATAGCCCACCAGAAAGGAGCTTCTCCTTCGGTAATCTTACCTATCTCTAGCATACGCAAAACCAGTCCGCCCAGGATCATGACCAAAAAAATACCCAAGCCGACCTGGAAGAAACTGTTGCGAATTAGTAAGTGAAACCAGTGACGCATAACAAAAAATTTAAGTCAGTTATGAGAAATAAATAAGTCAAGAATTAGTTCTTTTCAAGAATTCCTACAGTCTCAATATGTGGTGTATGAGGAAACATATCCACTATCGACAGTTTTTTAAGAACAAACCCATCTTTCATTAAAAGATCCACATCCCTGGTTTGAGTGGTGGGATTGCAGGAGATATAGACTAACCGCTTTGCTCCAAATTTTGGTAAAGCGGAAACTGTATCCTTGTGCATTCCGGCCCTTGGCGGATCAATGACAATCACATCCGGTGGCGGGATAGCTTTCTTCCCAAACCCTTTTTTGAAAAAGAAGTCCAGGTTTGCTTTGTGGAAACGCACATTGGTTATGCCATTGGAAATGGCATTGCGCGTGGAATCCTCTACTGCTGAGGTAATGAGTTCAAACCCATGAACCTCTTTTGCTCTTTGCGCCATGAATAAAGAAATGGAACCGGTACCGCAATAAAGATCGTAAACCGTTTCTTTCCCAGTTAATCCAGCTCCTTCCAAAGCAACATTATACAGCTTTTCCCCTTGCCTGGTATTGGTCTGGAAAAAGGAATTAGCAGAAATTTCAAATATAAGATCACCCATTTTTTCAGTGATTGTTGGCTCACCATAAAGGAGTGTTTCATATTCCCCAAAAGCAATATCTGATTTTTTCGTGTTTATATTATTAATTATAGAAGTCACTTGCGGGAATTGTGTATGAATATGATCTGCCAGCGGCTTGATCAGTTCCGGATTCTCATAACTGGTGACAAGGTTTACCATGACATCACCGGTATTATGTCCAAAGCGCAATACAAGATGCCGGAGAAAACCAATGTGTGTTTTTACATCGTAGGGTTTGAGATTTAATTCCCGGGCTTTTGATTTCACTATATTGAGTATATCATTACCCAATTCCGGCTGAATGTGACAACGATTGATGTTCAATATTTTATCATAACGGCGAGGAACATGGAGCCCCAGAGCAAAATCATTTTCAGCATCATCTGCTTCGCTAGGCAAAATCCAGCGGCGGTTGGAAAAGGAAAATTCCATTTTATTGCGGTAATTATAATGCTCATCCGCCGCAATGACTTTATCCACAGTAAAATCAGCGATTCCGGCCTGGCGTCTGAATAAATCCTCAACCTGCTGCTTTTTTTGGTTTAACTGTTCTTCATAATCCAACTGCTGTACAGAACAACCTCCGCAAAAGTTAAAATGTTCACAGGGGGCATCAACCTTAAATGCCGATTCCTCCAAAATTTCTAATGGCCTTGCTTCAGCAAATCCTTTCTTTTTTCGATAAACAAGTGCCCGGACTTTTTGTCCGGGAATGGAATTTTTGACAAATATGACATAGCCATCCACTTTGGATACACCCCGACCACCATAGGCAAGGGAATCAATGGTCAATTCAATTTCTTGACCTTTTTGAATGGTTGTTTCAGGCATTTAATAATTATTTAAGGTTTGATCTTTATATCAGATCAACTGGAGACTATATTCAAATAACTGATCAATAATTTCTGCAGATCTTGAATACCAATATCTGCATTGGCCATTGTTTGTTCATGGCTCAATTCTTCATCGCTCATACCAGCTGCCATATTCGTAATGACAGAAAGGGCGGCTACTTTCATTCCAGCATGCCGGGCTAATATTACTTCTGGCACTGTGGACATGCCCACTGCGTCAGCTCCTAATGATTTTGCGGCTCGTATTTCCGCTGGCGTTTCAAAACTGGGCCCGCAGAACCAGATATATACACCTTCATGGAGTTTAATGTTATTATCATCTGCAATTTGATGGAATTTTGCGCGCATAACCGGATCATAGACATCCACCATATCCACAAAACGGGATGTTTCTTTTTCTCCAAAAAGCGGTGATACACCGGTAAAATTAATATGATCATTGATGAGCATGACACTTCCCGGTGTTGCTTCTTCTTTTAAGCTCCCGGCCGCATTGGTCAGGATTAATTGTTCACACCCCAACCCTGCCAGCGTTCGAACAGGGACTTTCATAGCATCTGCTTGCCCTGATTCATAATAATGGACACGTCCCTGCAAAACAGCTACTTCTGTACCTTTTACACTCCCCAGATAAAGAGTGCCATTATGCCCGGCTACACCCGCTGCAGTGAAGCCATCCAGATCATCGTATGAAAAAGAAATTGCATCTTCTATAACATCTACAAAAGAACCCAAACCTGAACCAAGGATGATCCCGGTTTTTGGTGTAATCCTTTGTGACCTTGATTGAATATACTCGACAGTTTTATTGATGGTTATACTCCCACCGGATGCCAGGTTATTTTGGTCTCCAATGTGTTCAAAATACGGTAAGGATCCTGAACGGTGTTGTCCATCCAGTCCTGGTCAGTATAAACAACTGGACGCTTGACATTTAATGCTGCGTTTTGCTGCACCAATGTTATTTCATCATTGTCAGTACCACAGTAGACAATAGCATTCACGTCCATGTGGGATGAAAAATGATCTAACAATTCTGACCGGTGTCCTGTCAAAATATTAACCACTCCCCCTGGTACGTCGGATGTGTGCAGTACTTCGGCAAACGTAATGGAACATAGCGGTTTACTGTCCGATGCTAACACAACGACTGTATTCCCGCCGGCAATGATAGGTGCAATGATTGAGATCAAACCGATTAATGATGACTCATTCGGAGCGACAGCAGAGACCACTCCCGTCGGTTCGGGATAGGAAAAATTAAAATAGGGTAATGCCACTGGATTAACACGGCTGAATATTTGCTGATATTTGTCTGCCCAGCCGGCATAATAGATCAATCGATCAATGGCTCGGTTTATTTCATTTTCCGCAGCATTTTTTGATGCACCCTGAAGCATCAATTCATCCATGAACTGGTTGCGTTTACCTTCCAGCATTTCTCCAATCCTGTACAATATTTGACCTCGGTTATACGCTGTCCTGGAACTCCAGTCGGGAAATTCATTTCGGGCAGCAACTACGGAATTCCTGAAATCTTTCCTCGACCCGCGACAGACATTCACATAAGTTGAATTTTTCGGGTCAGTCCATTTAATATAGCGCCCCGATTCAGTTCTAGGGAATTTGCCGTCAATATATAATTTGTACGTTTTCTTTATATTTTCTCGTTTACCCATGATATTATCTTTCGTTAAACCAAGTTAACATACGGCATTAAACCTTCCAATCCACCTTCGCGGCCCATGCCGCTTTCTTTATACCCGCCAAATGGAGAAGCAGGGTCAAATTTGTTAAACGTATTTGCCCAGAGGACACCGGCGCGGATTGCTTTAGATACCTTAAATATTTTTGCGCCCTTGTCAGTCCAAACACCGCCGGAAAGACCATAGGGTGTATTGTTTGCTTTTGTTATCACTTCATCTACAGTCCGAAACGTTTGTATTGCCAAAACAGGACCAAAAATTTCTTCCTGTACAATGCGATGGGACTGGCTGACGTCCTCAAATAATGTTGGCGCATACCAATAGCCTTTTTTAGGTAATTTGCAGGACGATTGGTGGATCGTACCACCTTCATTTTTTCCGATATCTACATACATTTTAATTTTATCTAGCTGCATTTTTGAATTGATGGCTCCAATATCTGTATTTTTATCCAGAGGATCGCCAACAACAAGTGTTTCCATTCTATCTTTTAATTTTGAAATGACTGTTTCAGCAACACTTTCTTGGACAAACAACCGCGATCCAGCACAGCATACATGGCCCTGGTTGAAAAAGATACCATTAATAATACCCTCTACTGCCTGATCAATGGCGGCATCTTCAAAAATAATGTTTGCCGCTTTACCGCCAAGTTCCAAGGTATACTTCTTTCTAGTTCCCGCCATAGCTTTCATAATCAATTTCCCAACTTCCGTGGAACCGGTAAAAGCAATTTTGTCTATATCGGGATGTTCAACAAGTGCCTGACCTGTTTTACCGGCACCGTTAATGATATTCACCACGCCGGGCGGTAAATCTGCTTCCTGGATAATTTCCGCCAGTTTCAGGGCTGTCAGTGGTGTTGTTTCAGCAGGTTTCAATACAACCGTGTTTCCGGTAGCCAGTGCCGGTGCCAATTTCCAAGCGGCCATTAACAGTGGAAAATTCCAGGGAATGATCTGGCCGGCGACACCAATAGGCTTTGCCTGTTTTCCGGGGAACGCATATTCCAGCTTATCCGCCCAGCCTGCATAATAAAAGAAATGGGCAGACACCAATGGAATATCTATATCCCGAGATTCACGAATTGGCTTACCACTATCCATGGATTCAATAACAGCAAACTCCCGAGCACGTTCTTGAATTAATCTGGCAATACGATAAATATATTTCCCCCGTTCGGCAGGCTTCATTTTGGACCAAACTTTATCATAAGCGCTGCGTGCTGCTTTAACAGCTTTATCCACATCCGCCTGCTCCGCTTTGGCAACGTCGGCCAATTTTTCCTCATTAGCTGGATTAATCGTCTCGAAATATGTCCCCTTTACTGGTGGTATAAATTCACCATTAATGAAAAGGTTATTCTTTTTTTCAATGTGAATGTGTTCAGTGCTTTCTGGAGCAGGACTATATTCCCAGTCCGTTTTAAAATCCAGCGTTTTTGTTGTAGAAGTCATTTTTGAATATACCCTTAATCGATGGAAAAGTAATTCCCTGATTGGTAAACGCCTGTTGTCTGTTTCAAGATCTGCATCAATACATCATTGGCCAATGAACTGGCGCCAAATCTAAAAAGGTCTGATGTCAACCAATCTTGGCCCAAAGTTTCACGAACCATGACCAGATACTGGATAGCTAATTTTGCTTTGCTGATCCCACCGGCTGGTTTCATACCGATCATTTTGCCGGTCTTTTTATAATAATCACGAATCGCTTCTAACATGACTAAAACCACAGGAGGTGTGGCTGCAGGGGAAACTTTACCAGTGGACGTTTTAATAAAATCAGCACCTGCAACCATGGCAATATCACTGGCAAAGCGTACATTATCCAGCGTGACTAATTCCCCCGTTTCCAGGATCACTTTTAAATGAACCGTACCACAGACATCTTTTACCTGGGCAATTTCATCAGCCACATATTCGTATTCGCCACGGAGGAATTTACCCCTGGATATGACCATATCTACTTCATCTGCTCCGGCATCAACAACCATCTTTACTTCATCCAGTTTATAATCCAATGAAGTCATGCCACTGGGAAATGCCGTCGCCACTGCTGCAATATTAATATCAGTTTTTTCAAGAACCTTTTTAGCTATGGGTACCATGGTGGGATACACACAAATAGCCGCTACAGTTGGTAAATCCGGAAATTGATCATGTAAATGAGCCGCTTTATAACACAATTGCTTCACTTTCCCTGGTGAATCTTTCCCCTCTAATGTTGTTAGGTCGATCATACTCAAAACTGTTTTCAGAGCATGGATTTTGGACTCTTTTTTGATACTGCGTGAGAAAAGCCTGGCGACTCTTTCCTGGGTACCCACTTGGTCGATATGGTTAATATACATTTCCATTAGCATTATTCATGCTTTATAGCTGGAAAAACTCTTCGGTTGCAAAATCATTAAGTATGCTGAGAATCGTTAATTTATGATTGCTTTTACTTTATCAACAAGGACTTGTGTATCATCTCTCGTGTGGTGCTCGGCTGCTTTACACAGCTGCAGATGATCCGCTTCCATTGTCTCGGGTTTTAAAAGGGTGTAATCAATGAGGCCAGCCAAACGGCTCTGAGGAGGATTATCCATTTTTCATAAATCGATCTGTAAGTTAGTGATTTTATATAACATTTTTTATATCACTTTAATTACTCAAAAAATTAATCATTATATCTGGCCAATACGCATACATAAAACAAACTAAATTTTCGAATCTCCACGCAATTAATTGATGAGGCGCATATTGAATATTTTGTAATATAATCATGAACATGACAGCAAAAGTTAATATAGGAATCGTTGGTTTCGGGCGTATCGGCCGTAATCTATTGCGCCTCGGTTATAACGACCCACGTTTCAATTTTGTCGGTATCAGCGACTTGGCTGAACCGGAAGCTCTCTTTTATTTACTGGGGCATGATACAGTATATGGACCTACAGAAACTGAAGCAATTCTCGAAGACAATTACATTCATTTCGGTCACCAGAAAGTACGCATACTGCCTGGCACTGGACCCGGTTCATTGGCCTGGGATGCTCTTGGTGCTGATATCATCATTGACTGCACCGGCCGTGTTTGGCCCCGCACTGACCTGGAAAAATACTTGGAGACCGGAGCGAAACGGGTTATAGTAACCAAACCACCCGAAGATCCTGTAGATCGTATTGTTGTCATGGGATTGAATGATAATGATATTTCCATTGATGATAAAATCGTTTCCCCTTCTTCGTCTACAACTCAGGTCTTGGCTCTGATGCTGGATATCCTAGATAATGAATTCGGTCTGGAAAAAGCCATGATGACCTCTGTTCATGCTTATACGTCCGATCAACCTCTGGCTGACAGTGTGCGGTCAGATCTGCGCCGCAGCCGTTCTGCAGTGGAAAATATTATACCCAACCAGACTCGGTCCCCCCAATTAGTGGAAACTATAATGCCCCATTTCAAAGGAAAAATTGCAGGTATCGCTTTTAACGTCCCCATCCCTGACGGTTCCTGCGTGGACCTTACCACTCAATTACAATCAACACCCTCTGTGGAAGATGTGAATGCATTAATGAAAGATGTCTCTGAAAATTCCATGTCTGCCATCATCGGTTATACAGATGACCCCATTGTATCCAGCGATGTTGTGGGTGACAGCCATTCCATGATTTTTGATGCCAGGGCCACTATGATTGCAGCAGGAAAATTGCTGAAGACTCTCTGCTGGTATGATGATGGTTATGGATATTCGCAGCGTATTCTGGAACTCACGAAAGCGTACTGCGACTTGGAAGAAGCCGCATGAGAATAGGAATAAATGGTTTTGGCCGTATTGGCCGTACAGTTTTTCGGATCTTAAATAGACAACAGGTCATTGATGTTGCAGCCATCAATGACCTTGCCAACGACGACGTACTAGCTTATTTACTGAAATATGATACTGTCATGGGACCTTTAAAAGATTCTGTGAGTGTCAAAAACGGAGTCTTAACGACATCTAATCATTCAATTAAAATGCTCAATGAGCACGATCCTGCTACCCTGCCCTGGACTGAATTAGGTGTCGATGTTGTCATTGAAGCCACCGGTGTTTTCAGAACTCGTGAGCAACTGCAAGCTCATTTAGATGCTGGCGCAGGATACGTTATTCTTACGGTGCCGGCCAAGGATGAAATTGATTATACGGTGGTTATCGGGGTAAATGAAGATCGTTTGACATCTGATCATAAAATCATATCCAACGCTTCCTGCACAACAAACTGCCTGGCACCCATGGCCAAAGTGTTAAATGATGCCTTTGGCATAGAATACGGTGTTATTAATACCATCCATGCCTATACAAATGATCAAAGATTAGCTGACGTTCCTCACTCGGATTGGCGGCGCAGCAGGGCTGCCGCAGAAAACATTATTCCCACTACTACCGGGGCTGCCAGAGCTGTCGGAGTTGTTTTACCAGAACTCAAGGGTAAATTAGATGGCATTGCCATGCGTGTGCCTGTCCCCGATGGCTCGATCGTGGATCTGAATGTTGAATTAAATACAGATATTAACGCTGATGACATCCGCCAAGCAGTCAAAGAAGCAAGCGCAACTGACCGCCTGAACTCCATTCTGCAATACGAAGATACTCCAATCGTCTCTTCAGATATCATCGGCAATCCCCATTCATCTATTTTTGATGCGCCATTTACAACTGTCTTAGGCAAACGTTTTGTGAAAACGCTAAACTGGTATGATAATGAGTGGGGTTACTCTAATCGAGTGGTGGATCTTATCAATTTATTAGCGTTAAAATAGATTTTATAGTTTAGACCGAATCTGATCTATAAGCCCTTGGGCTTCTGCTTTTGTTGGCCCTTCTGCATAGATTCGCATAATGGGTTCAGTATTGGACGAACGCAAATGGATCCAACGGTTATCCCATGTAAATTTGACGCCATCAATCTCATTCACATCAGCATCAGAAAAAACGGTTTTAGCTTTTTCCAATATCGAGTCAATATTAATATTATCCAATTCAATTTTATCTTTTACAATGGAGAATTGCGGCAACCCTTCATAAATAACGCTGATAGGCTCATCTGTTATGGCCATGCGGTGCAGAATCATCGTTGCGGCAACCAAGGAATCACGTCCCAAGTGCGCTTCCTTCAGAATTACTCCGCCATTGCCTTCACCTCCAAGATTGGAGCCTGATTCAATCATTTTCTGAACGACATTAATTTCCCCTACGGCTGACCGTTCCACGGTTGAACCGTATCGTTCAGCAAGTTTTTCCAGCGCCAGTGTCGTGGATAAATTTGTGACGATTACTTCTGGTTTGCCCATAGTCTGTAAATACCCATCCGCTGCCATGACCAAGGTGTACTCATCTCCTGCTGGTCTGCCGTCCTGCAAAATTACTGCAAGTCGGTCGCCATCGGGATCTGACGCAAAGCCCACATCCGCATTGTTTTCAACAACTGCAGCACTCAAATCAGTAAGGTTTTCCGGGAGAGGTTCCGGGGGCCGGGCAAAATTGCCATTACCATCGCAGTGAATTTTTATTACATCACAACCCAAAGATTCCAGCATGTAAGGAAGTGCTTCTGAAGCTGCACCATTTACTGCATCTACCACGACTTTGAAATTCCGACTGCGAATGTCATTTTGTTTAATGCAGGACAGATTCGCCACCTTGATCACATGCTTTTGAATGGCATTTACATCAGGATAATGTAATCCAACTTCGTGCTTGGATTCAGGAATATCACTATCAACAATTGAAAATAATTTTTCGCATTCATCAGGGAGAAGAAACGTTCCATCTTCGCTCACAAATTTTAATCCATTCCATTCGCTAGGATTATGGCTGGCTGTGACAATAATCCCCCCCACTGCATCTGTATTTTCCACCATGAACTGTACTGTAGGAGTAGGAACAATATTCAAGTTGATAACATCTCGTCCTGAAGAAACAAGTGCTTGAGCAATATCTTCTATAAAAAATTCTCCTGATAGACGTGTATCCCGACCTAACATAAAAACTCCTTTGGGCTGTTGGATATGGAAGGCTTGGGCGCAGCGGAAAACGTATTCAGAATTGAATTCTGGTGCAGTACCCCTAATTCCGGATATACTGCGTATAATCATTGTAATTTGCTTTAATTAGTTATTTTATATTTTGGGATATTTCAATAAAATGTGATTGAACTTCAGTATCAACCGTGATAAACGAAACTAAATTCCCTTTATAAAACAATGTTTTTCCATTCGGTAATTTTTCTGAAACAGGTGGTACACACCAAATTTTGTATTCCCCATATTCTAATTCTATGGGTTTATTTAGTGGAGTTGTGCCCACATAATTTGTATTGATAAAAACGGGTAATCCCAAAAGGTTTGAATCTATATAGATGTTGCTTGTTTGTTTTGAACGTTTAAGATCTATTTTTTCCAATCCAAGTTCCGAACCGAATATAGTTTTAGTTGATCTACTAAAAGTAACTTGATATAATTTTTTCCTAGATTCAAAATCACTTTCTACACCAGTTATTTTTAATTCATCTACAATAGAATCACCCTTATAATTACCAGCTTTTAGTAGGGCTTTATTTTGCTCTTCTGTTCCAGTATATTCTTCTGGGTGAGAAAAACTACCCTGGACAAAGTCTACAGGCAAACCAACCTTTAAATAATCTTTTTCATAAGTGAAATGAAATTCCTTTTCTTCATCAATGTTATTATTTCCATCAATACTTTTTTCAATATACTCAATAATTTCTACTGTAGAAAATTCTGCATCTTTCCCATTATCATCAAAATATGCTAAATCACTCGAATGTTTTTTTGATATAAATTCAATTTCAGAAAAACTTGTATTTCTTCTTATTTCCAGATTTTCATTATCTTTTAAAGATAATAACATTCTTTTATCATTAATTTGATTTAAAACAACTTTATTTTGTTTATAAAACGCCGTGATTGATAAAAGATTCGGATGTTTAAAACGTGAAATTACAAGATCATCTATTATTATATTTTTTTTAAGAAGGAAACCAATTTGAACACTATTTTTATTTTCTATTATTTCAATATCTCGAACTAATTTATTTGAAATATTATTCAAGTCTACTTTGGAATTCAGAACGCTAGCATCATTTACTGTAACATATAGCCAACCATGAGGGGAAT
>Ga0208830_1000074_pt1 | contig 55916 bp, 56 predicted proteins | sample DeeseametaMP2634_FD_184169 | JGI IMG/M metagenome (GOLD analysis project Ga0208830, IMG submission 184169) | Marine microbial communities from the Deep Atlantic Ocean - MP2634 (SPAdes) | ecosystem: Environmental > Aquatic > Marine > Oceanic | place: Northeast of Antigua and Barbuda, North... | reverse complement strand
CGATCCAACCGCCTCGCCAGTCACCAGTGACGAAAGTCTTTTGGAAGGAGCGTCACTCTGGCCTCCGCCGGCCTACAGCAGCAGAAAGATCCAGCCGGTGAAAACGGTGAGCACCACCAGCGAAGCCGTTTCAGCCGATAAAACACCCTTTACCTACACGATTACTCTGACCAACCGAGACGATAGTTCTATATCGCTGAACAAGATCCACGACAACCTGCCACCCGGCCTAAAGTTCCTATGCGGCGGCACGTCCACCCTATTATTCCCCGACGGCGTGACCCAACAAACGGTGGCCCCCGATCCTGATGAAGGCCAAACTGTCTGCCCTCTGGACCGGCACATCGTATGGAACGTTACATTGCTGCCAACTCTCCAGCCCTACGAGTCGGTCGTGTTAACCTTTGACGCTGATCGGTCGGGCTCAATATTGAGCGACGGCAACTATTGCAATGAAGCCTGGGCTGAACCCGGGGACGATAACACCAAAACCGGTATGACCGCGCCGGTGAAGGTAGGCAGCGTTGCCGCAGACGATGATGTTTGCGAGGGGACTTCACCCGGCGCCAAGATCACCAAAGTAATAAGCCAGATCGTCGACGCCGTTCCCACCGGATCTCCTCTTCCCTCGGACACCTACCAACTCACGGTTGAATATTCGATAGAGATCGAGAACGTTGGGCCGGTGTCTTTGAACCTCGGCCCCAGCGGCGCTACCGGCTACGGCATCCGGGACCTGCTCCCACTTGGGTTCTGCTTCGTTGATGACTCCGCCACGTTTCAAAGCGCCAGCCTAGCGAACCCTTCTACCAACATTCCTCAAGGCAGCAATCTTTGCCCTTCTTCAGACACTCGGCAGAGACTGGATTGGGATTTTTCTGAATCGATACCCAGCGGAGAGACAAGGACCCTGATTTACCGGACAGCCGCACTGGTTTCGGCCGGCAACTATTGGAGCGATCTTTTAGTCAACTTTACCGAATTCACCGACCCTTCGGTATACACCTGGCCGAGCGCGGTGGTCATGGTTAGAGATTCCTTCACGGCCGAGGCCAGCGTGGATGGCCGCGCCATAGTTTCCTTCAACGTGTCCATGGGCGGCAATTCCGGAAGCATCGTCGATTTCGTGATCGAATGAACCGCCATTCCTGCAACCTACCGCCCCTTAGCCTAGCCAGCAAAATGGATGCTTTGGAGGCCGCCTGAAGTAGGCGGCCTCATTTATTTTTATATGTTCATGCGGACACGAACCTATTCCGCGGAAACCAGCCATAGTTAGCCAACGTAATCAACGCACATTGTGTGAGAAGGAATAAGATTCTTCAATCTGGCTCGTGAATCAAGGAATACGGGTCACCGTCGTGATTGCCACAAACCACACATCCTCCATTGGAACTTCCTTACCGCCCCAGGAAGCCCACCTCCCCTTATGGCCATCTATACCCACGAACAATGCCCTAAGGCGCAAACCCGGTTATACTGCTGCCACCCCTCGATCCCGGCGAACCGAACAAGATATCAGGAGTAAAATGATGACCCCTAGTTCTCCTACCAAAGTGCTGGAAGGCGTTCGAATCTTGGAACTTGCCCGGTGGCAAGCCGCACCCAGGGGATCACTGATACTGCGGGACATGGGCGCGGAGGTGATCAAGATCGAATGGCGGAAAGGGGCGGACCTCCGGAATTCGGGCCCATTCGTTGGCGACATGAGCGTTCAGTTCGCCGCCTATAACCGGGGCAAGAAGAGCATCACCCTCAACACCCGCCATCCCGAAGGGAAAAGGCTGTTCTTAGACCTGGTCGGTGTTTCCGACGTGGTGCTGGAAAACTTCCGGCCGGGCACGATGAACGATATGGAGTTTGGCTACGATGCCATGTGCCAAGTCAATCCCGGCATCATTCTGGCGTCGGTATCGGGATTCGGACAGTACGGCCCTTACCGGGACCGTCAATGCTTCGACCCCATCATCCAAGCCATGAGCGGCCTCGGAGACCAGACGGGCAGAGGCTTTGGGCAGCCCATCATGGCCGAGGGGCCGATCATGGACCGCACCGCCGCCCTGCACGCCGCGGTGGGTATCCTGGGGGCGTTAAGACACCGGGACCGGACCGGAGAAGGCCAATGGCTGGAAGTAGCCATGCTTGACGGCGGTATATCTCTGGAAGAAGTCGCCCTGGCGATGTGCTACGAAACCGGCACTAACGACTTCAAACGAAGCGGTACTTTTCTCCAATGCAAGGATGGCTGGGTAACAACAGGAGCGGCCCGGGCCGGTATGTGGGAGCGGATGCTCAAAGTCATGGGGTATAGCGACCTGGCAGAAGACCCAGAGTACGCGGCGCCCATGTTCGCCACCGACAAGGCGGAGATCCGCATGGAATTGCTCCACCTTTGGTGTGAAGAAAGACCGGTGAAGGACGTGGAGGATGCCCTGGTCGGCGCAGATATTCCCGTGGGGCGGGCCATGACCATACCCGACGTGTTGGAAGACCGCCACATCTGGGAGCGGGAAGTGATGATGGAAACCGAACTGGAAGGTCAACCCGGCAAGAAGATGCTTGTCCCCGGACCCACTTTCATCAAATTCTCCAAGACCCCAACGACGGCGGGACCGATCCCCAAGTATGGGGAACATAACCAGGAGATCTACGGCAGCCTCTTGGGCCTGGACGAAAACCGGCTGGCAGCGATGGTAGATGAGGGTGTCATCACCTAACCGGCTCCCACGTCCTAGATCCGTACTTGGAACATGGGGACTACTTTAGCGCCCTCACCCGGCTCAACCTGGAAGCTGAACCCATTATCCTTACGCTGTTCCAGGTTGTTTACCTTGCCCGCGTTGAGCACCTTCACCTGTTTGTCCCTTACCGCCATGGTGATGTGGGTATCGCACAATTGATGTAACCGGCCTAATAAGTCAGGCGCGAATGCGCCTGCTTGGGCCACGACAACGATGGCCCTTCCCCCGGTGCACAGCTCTTTGAAAATGGAAAAGAATCCCATGATCGTCCGGTCTTGGCAGATCATCGCCAGGTCGGTGATCTCGTCGATAACAACCAACGCGCAAGACTTCGGAAGGCAGTGGATCTTGGATGCCAGCGCGCCGAAATAGGATTCGGGAGTTACCTCAGGAGAGGGTCTGGAGATTGATTGGACCAACAGTTTGTTATCTTGAAGCGCCTCCGACACGTCCCTACCCATGGAGCCCATCTCTTGGCTAAGGTCTTCGACGGTTTGACTTGAGCTGAAGAGGGCTACTTTGTTGCCCTCCATGATTGCTCCGTACATCAGGTATTGGCAGATCAAGCCTTTACCGGAGTCCAAAGGACCTTCGATCAACGTTAGACTTTCACTGGCAAGCCCTCCACCCAGAACCAACCGCAAAGGAGCCAAGCCGCCCCCGGCGCTAACGAACTTGCTGGATTGGCCGGGAGATTTTAGGGCCGGCTGAGCGTCCGGCAGGACTTCTTCCGTTGGCAGTTCCCACTCGGCCTCATCCTGCAGCGCCTCACCGCTTGGTTCTTCCTCCACTGGATCCTGTCCTTCCCGCAGCGCCACTCTGATGTGGGTCGCCAGAACCTCAAAATTGCACGGCTTGGTCAGAACATTAGAGGCCCCCAACCGCAGGCACTCCGCCTCCGTCTCGTAAGACGGAATGGAAGTCAGCATGATCACGGGTATCGCTCTGGTTCTCGGGTTTCCCTTTAAGTTAGACAGCACTTGACTCCCGCCCATACCCGGCAAGTCAAAGTCTAATAGCATCAGATCGATGGGCTCGCGAGCAGCAGTCTCAAGGGCGGTCTTTCCATCGGTGGCTTGATCAACTTGGTGTCCAATATCGCCGAGGCTGGCGTTCAACCATTTTCTGATCGCCGAATGACTATCAACTATGAGGACTCTGGCCATTTCCACCTTCCTTCTTCCTTCCGCTAACGGCAGCGTTATCGAACACGTTACCAACGTCCCTCGATCAGGGCTAGGGTATTACCACCAAGGGAACTGCGGGGATGACACCCCAAGGCGCCGAAAATATCGGATTGGCGGCCTGCACCAGAGTTGTTATTGGGGCCTGGCTTTCCACTATCCTCACGATGGATCCGCTCGCCTACCTGGTTCGCTTGAAGGTAACGCCGGGCGCTGTTACACTACCGGGACGCCGCCGGGCCGGGCTTTTATAGCTACAGAGAGAGGGTCATCGAACCTGAATCTGAACCGTAGCGAGGTAGGATTAACCGCATCCAACGGACCGTGATCTAGATTCGGGCATCCGTCCCGGCGTACCCATTACAAAAGTCGAGGTTAATGATGGCAAGAATACCTGTAATCTCCAAAGATATGGTCCCAGAGGAATTTCGGGGCGCGTTCGACGAATTGACCAAGGACACCGGAGGCACGATCACCGGCGGCCCCGGCTCCATCACCGTCGCCAGCCCCGAGATGTCCCGCCGCCGCAGCCACCTGACCAGCTACCTGCGATATGAGACCACCTTTCCCAAGCGGATACAGGAGTTGGCCATCATAACTTCGGCGCGGGCCAACGATTGCCCTTACGTCTGGAACGCCCACGCCCCAGCGGCCCGGCGTGAGGGGGTCAGCGACGCTCTGGTCGACGCCATACGGGATAAAAAACCATTACCCGAGATGGCAGCCGATGAAGCCGCCGTAGTCGCATTTGGCCAGGAATACTTCAAGGATCACAAAGTCAGCCAGGCAACCTTCCAGACGGCCCTGGACCAATTCGGCATTCAACATCTGGTGGAGCTATCGGCATTGATGAGCAATTACGCCCAGACGGCATTTTTCCTCAACGCCTTCGAGGTTACCCTGCCAGAGGATCGGACAGAGCCGGTCTTGCCCATCTAAGGGCACAATCCCCAATACACTAGTTCTATCTCAGCGTGCCCACATGGGAGGAGCAGGAAGATGCGGTTCGGCCTTTTCCAATCGGTGCAGTTGCCCGACCCCAAGTCTGAAGCCAGGTATTACAAGGAGGCCTTGGAACAGGTCGTTTGGGCTGAAAAACTGGGCTTCGACTCTGCCTGGCTGACCGAACACCACTTCTCCCGCCATGGCATCGTGTCCTCCACCTTCACCGTGCTGGCCTATCTGGCAGGGGTTACCAACACCATCCGCTTGGGCAGCGCGGTCACCGTCCTGCCATTCCACAACCCCATCCAAGTCGCGGAGCAAGCCGCAACGGTCGATCTGTTGAGCAACGGCCGGCTGGACTTCGGCGTGGGGCGGGGCTTCCAGTGGGGCGAATACCATAAACTAAATATCGCCATGGACGAAGCAAGCCGGCGATTCGAAGAGTCCATGGAGGTCATCACCAAAGCCTGGTCCCAGGAAGAGCCGTTCGACCACCAAGGAGAGTTCTGGCGGTTCAACGACATGACCATCCATCCTAGGCCGGTCCAGACTCCCTATCCGCCGGTGTGGGTTGCCGCCTCCAGCCCGGCCAGCTTGGCGCGGGTAGCCCGAAACGATTGGAACCTGATGATTGGCCAGGGAGAGCCCTACGACCAAGTCGCCCAGCAGGTCGAGACGTACCGCACCGCAGTCGGTGAAGCCGGGTACGACTACCGGCCCGAACGCGTGGTGGTGGCCCGGCCCATGTACACCACCACCAGCGAAGACAAAGCCCGAAGAGACACCGAAGCCCCTTTCATGTGGTTCAAACGGACCGGGCAAGAAGTCGGCGCGCCTCCGGAGAACCGGACCGAGTTACTTCCAGATGAATTCAGTTCCTACCGGCGACGATTCTCCAGGGACACCGAGTTCGACTACGACGCCATGTTCGAAAACGTCGCCCTATTCGGCACTCCCGGTCAAGTGGCCGAACGGGTGGAAACCTTGAGGCGATCAGGCGTGGAAAACCTGATTTTCTTCATAAACTACGGCGGCATCGAGCACCACAAGGTGATGGATTCGTTGGAGTTGTTCGCCGCCCAAGTTATGCCCCAATTCGCGGATTAGCATCCCATCTCCAATTCGCGTCTGAATCATCTCCGCCCTTTCAAACCCCCTACCCCTTCGTGTTTACGAACCCTAGAGCCATCGCCGTCAAAGGCGGAGCAATAGGCCCCCATTTGACGAACCAAGGCCCCGCTGTCATCTTGTTTAATGCAACCACATAGACCGGACACGAGCGGGCAAATCCCATTTATTGGACATTTTGAGTTTGACCACGTCGCGCCGAAAACGCCCCGAGCCACAGGACAGGAGCCCTTATCCTGAGAACCTAAGGGCCATAATCTACAGGTATGGGCTCCAAGGCGAATCCGCCCACTGGGTAAACGAACATTGGGACGACGGGATATACTTCCCTGCCATCCAAAGACAGCGACCAGATAACTTTGACCGGACGCTGCGACGGTGGCTAAGAGGGGAAGGAATCGCCCAGACTGAGATAGACGAAATCTTGTATGCCGGTCTATCTGAGCGTCATGGGGTGCCCCAAGAGGTCATCCAACAGATGGTGGAAGCCACCGGCGAAATGCCCAGGTTTGACCCCATTATTCCCTTTGAGGAACGAGTGGACCTGTGGCAAGCAAACCGGGCACGACTTGAGGCTGAATTCCAGAAGTTCGGCGAGGCTCGTGTCCGCTACAGCTTATTCGTTTTCGGGGCACATACCATCGAAGACTTCTCCAGCAAGATCTACTCCCTCGTTGAGCGCCCCTTCTCCGAAGACGGCGGCGGCTGGGTAATGTTCGACGATGAACTTCGAAAGATCGTCGGACTGACTCTTCCCTAGGCAAAGCAGCCGGACAGACTCCCGATCGGCTGCTCATACTTTGGTCTAAACTATTCCGGTGGGATTAAGCCCACCGGAATCTTATCCGCAGGGGGACTACCATGAATCTTGAAGACGCGGTAGTCATCGTCACCGGGTCGGCCACCGGATTGGGAGCGGCCGTGGCGCAACGGTTGGCCGGCAAGGGCTCCAACGTGGTGATCAACTACACCAAGAGCGAAACGGAAGCTAAGGCAACCGCGGCCGCATGCGAAGAGCTTGGCGCGGGCGTGTTGATCTGCCGGGCCGATGTGTCTGACGACGCCGATTGCCGCCGAATGGCCGCCGCCGCCATCGAGAGATTCGGCAGAATAGATGGGTTGGTGAACAACGCCGCCCAGTCTAAAATAGCTCCCCACGCCGACCTGGAAGCCCTCACCGCCGACGACTTCATCAATATTTTCTCGGTGAATGTGATCGGCGCATACCAAATGGTCCGGGCGGTAACCCCTCAGATGAAGCAACAGGGAAAGGGCGCGATCGTCAACATCTCCTCTTTGTCGGGAATGACCGGTTCGGGCAGCTCCATCGCCTACGCCGTGTCTAAGGGCGCTCTGAACACGATGACCATGTCTTTGGCACGGGCACTGGCGCCGGAGATTCGAGTCAACGCCGTATGCCCCGGGGTGATGCAGACTCGCTGGTGGCGGGAAGGTCTGGGCGAAGAGAGGTACCACACCATGATAGACCGATATGCCGACTTGGCGCCCTTAAAAACCGCCGGAACTCCGGAAGGAGCCGCCGACCCGGTGGTATGGCTTCTTGAAGGAGCGGACTACGTCACCGGCGAAACCATCTTGGTGGACTCCGGCACCCACCTGGGGCCGAGCCCGTCCCGGTAGTTGGATCATTCGGATCCGTCGCCGGCTTTCTTAACCTGGTCCCAACGAACCGTGACGACTGCATCGTCGGGTAATACTACGTGATAACCGGGAGAGACATCTTCGGGATAGTCGATGGACCGCTGGAATACGGCGCTATCGACAACGCCCAACACTCCAGACCGTTGTCCGGATACGATAAATACGCGGTCACCGCGCTTGAAGCGATAGTAGTGCCCCATGGATTGACCCTATCCGCCGGTCATCCGGACCGGCAACTAACAAGTGTCAGGACGGCGCCGATATTGGATCGGCGATTGGAGATGGCGTCCCGGCCTTGTGGTAGGATTCTTCGCGGATGGTCTGTTAATCGATTAGGCTGGAACGCGATCAAGAACCATGGACGAAGAGACGATCCAAGTAAGTGTCCGCCCTGAAACCTCAGTCACGGCGGTCAGGACCATGCCGGACACCGAACCAGCCAATGGCCTGTTCATCTACGCTCCGGGAGCGGGTTCCGACATCAACGACCCCTTCGGGAGCTATTTAAGCCAGCAGCTGGTTCTGGCAGGATTCGCCTTCGTCCGATTTCAATTTCCCTACATGGAGGCCGGGAAACGCCGGCCCGACCAGGTCTCGCTACTGGAAGAGACATGAAAGCAGGTCATTGAGACGGTGAAGATCGCTGACATTAAGTTGATCATCGGTGGACGGTCGATGGGCGGGCGTATCGCATCTCATGTCGCCGCCCAGGGTGCCGCTGTCGACGCAGTGGCCTTGTTTGCTTACCCTCTCCACCCACCGGGGAACCCAACTAAGCGCGGGACAGTCACCTGCCGCAAATCGCGTCTCCGGCGCTTTTCTGCTCCGGCACCAGAGACACCTTCGCCACGCCCGAAGAGTTGGCGGCGGCCGCTGCCACGGTTCCCAGGGCAACGGTCCACCCGCTGGAAGGCGCGGATCACGGATTTGCCGTGCTCAAGTCCAGCGGACGAACCAAGGAAGACGTCTGGAGCGAGGCCACTGCATTCTTGCTTTCGTGGCTCGAAACCGAAGTTCTTGACAGCGGCGGCGCCGCCCATCTACGCTAACCCCCAGCGGCGGACCCTGCCCAAGTTCGCCGCATCCGCATCAGGCAGAGCCATCCCTCCAGACCAACTCTGAGAGGCAGCGCTATGAAGTTTGGAATTCAGATCAACGGCCACTTTTCCACCGAACTCAAACCCGCCGATGCATTCGACTACGCGGTAAAGCAGGTACGCGCCGCCAGAGATGGCGGTTTCGACGGCATCTTCGCCGCCCACCACTACGCTCTGGGCACCGGCGAGAACATGTTCCAGCCCATTCCGTTGCTGGCACGGCTGGCGGCTGAGGCCCCGGACATGACCATGGGCACGGCCATCTATCTGCTAAGCCTGCACAACCCGGTGGAAGCGGCCGAGCTTTCGGCGACCCTGGACGTCATGACCGGGGGGAAGTTCGTTTTCGGCGTGGGACAGGGATACCGGGACGTGGAGTTTACTTCCTTTGGGATCCCCAGAAGAAACCGCGGCGGCCGATTGGATGAAGCCGTAGCCATGATCCGCAAGCTGTGGGTAGAAGACGATATCGATTGGAAGGGGGACCATTTCACGTTGGATGGGGTGTCCATCAATCCCAAGCCCATCCAAAAGCCGGGGCCGCCCATATGGGTGGGAGGCGACACCCTGCGCAGCGTCCGGAGAGCGGCCCGCATCGGCGACGCTTGGATGACTAGCCCCCGTCACTCCAAGGGCTTCATCCGCGAGGCGATACAAGTGTTTAACCAGAGCCGCGAAGCCCTAGAACTACCCGCAGCCCCTCCCGTCTTCTTCAGGGAATTATTCGTCGCGGACAGCCGGGAAGAGGCGGAAACGGAGTTGGTCGAGTGCTTCGAGAGGCTCTACCATATGTATCACCGGGAAGGCCAACCCGGAGAGCGATACGACCGGACCTTCGAGGAACTCAAGGAAGACCGAATCATCATTGGCAGCCCCCAAGAAGTCACCGAAGAGATTCAGAGCTACCAAGACGACTTCGGCGCCGAATACATGTTCTTCCGAGTGTACTACCTGGGTATGGACCCGGAGAAGAGCTTGCAGTGCATCAATCTCTTCGGTGAACAGGTGGTGCCTCATTTTTCTTAGCGATTGAGGGCCGAAATCCCCCAACCCCCCTTAAACAAAGAGGGCTTTTCTATGACTGGGGTCATTATTGAGTTTCCTGCAACCTTTTCAGCGCCCGGTCGAACTCCGCGAGGCCGGTTTGCTCCAACCCTCTTCGATAGTAGCTTTCGGCCTTTTCCGGCTCGATCTGGACCGCTTCGTTGTAGTCACTTAACGCCCGGTCATCCCGGCCCAGGCCGCTGTAGACGTCCCCGCGGTCCAAGTAGGACTCAGTATCCAATGGGTCCAGCAAGATCGCCTCGTCGAAGTATCGGATCGCCCGCTCCAGCTGCGCCGATGCCATCAATGCCCGGCCCCAGCCGGCGTAGGCCTTGGGTAGGTTTGGGTTGAGCCTCAAAGCTTGCTCAAAATCTTGTATCGCCCTTTGGGATTGGTCCGATCGGGCGTAGGCCAGCCCCCGATTCAGATAGGCCTCTGCATAATGAGGATAGATGCGTAGCGCCAGATCATATTCTGGGATCGCGTCTAAGAAATTGCCGCTTGCGTGCAGGGCAAGTCCCGATTCAAGATGCCGCCTGGCTAACACCTGGGACTCGTCGCCGATGGCGACGCCTTGCGCATCCCTCCCTCCAGTGTCTCCGCAGGCCAGCACGGCAAACAGGAGCGGTATCAATATCAGCCACGCTTTCATAACTTTTCGTTGGGCCTTGTCCCCGGTTAACCCGTATTTCACGAATCTGATCGATCGTTTGAACCCGTCCTACTGTTTGACAGGCTCGGAAGACACATCTAGACTACCACCAATGAAAAAAGCCCGTCCCCGGGGGCTGCCGCCCCGTTGAGCATGGCTCCTCTATCGTCCTCAAGACTGCCTCCCGCCTTACGGTATCCGGCCTACCGGTCATTCTGGCTGGGAATGCTGGCCTCGGTCAGCGGCTTCCAGATGCTCCGGTTCGGTCAATTCTGGCTGATTTTCGAGATCACCGGGTCTCCCTTGAGTTTGGGCTGGATCGGCCTGGCCAACGGGGTACCGGCGATCGTATTGAACCTCTTCGGCGGTGTAGCCGCTGACAGAATCGACCAGCGCCGCATGGTCATGATCAGCCAGTCCATCATCGCCATGTTGATTTTTTTCCTCGCCACCATCACCCTCATGGGATTTGTAAATCAATGGCATTTAATCACCATAGCGTTTCTGGCGGGAGCCGTGGAGGCTTTCGATCAGCCGGCGCGGCGGGTGCTCTTTCCTCAACTCGTCAACCGCAAGGATCTGATGAGCGCAGTGGCGATGAACGCTGCCATCTGGCCCGGAACCCGCATTCTGGCCCCGGCGATCGCCGGCGTCATTATTGCGATATCCAGCTCAGCGGCTAACTTCTACGTAGCCGGAATAGGTTTCCTGGTCATGGCGGCCGTCACCTTTAGATTGCGTTTACCGCCCCACCTCAAAACATCGCAAACCCGGCCGATCCACGACATTCTAGAAGGCCTGCATTTCATCAGGAAGGACACCACATTCAGTTTTCTGATAGCCATGACTTTTTTCAGCAGCTTCTTCGGCATGGCTTACATACCGCTGATGCCCATGATCACCGTGGATGTGCTGGGTGTGGGCGCGAAAGAACAAGGCATGATTTTAGGGGCCGGCGGGGTGGGCTCACTGATTACCGCGCTTTGGTTTGGTACTCGGAGCAATTCGGGGGCCAAGGGAATGCTGATAATCGGCGGCGGAATCATGAGCGGCCTAATGGTAGCCACATTTGCGATAACCGCCGGGATATTTAAATCCGTTCCCTTGGCCATGGCCCTAATGGCGGTTTTAAGCGTGTTCAACACCCTGGCCAACACCGCGTCTCAAAGCTCGTTGCAGCTACTGGTGCCGAACCATATTCGGGGACGGGTGATGGGTTTTTACGGAATGACCTATAATATCCGGCCCTTAGGCGGGCTACAAGCCAGCGCCTTGGCCAACTTCGCCGCCATCGGCGCACCTATCTCCATCGCCATCGGAGGATTGGCAGTGGCAGCGTTCCCCATAGTCGCGATGATAGCCAACAAAAGGGTCCGCCATTTAGGGAGTGAGTTGCGGCGAGCGGAAGCGGAGGTTATCGCCGCCAGCCGGAGCGGTGCGCCGACATCAACTACGGTCTCAGGCTAATCGGACACGTGCCTAAGCTAGCCGTTGCCACGCCTACCGCATGAGACCATGATTAGCTGACCAGAACGGCAAGGGCCAGTTGACCAACTAACTGTGAAGCTCAATGACGTCGCCGTCTTCCAGCACGTAATCCCGCCCCACCCGCTGTCCGTCATGCTTGCCGGAACCCCATAGAAGAGCAAACTTGAATTTACGCGCCCAGTCCTTATGGACTGAGATCGCTGCATCCTCGACGATGCTACCGATCGTTAACACCTCTGGCATACCTAAATCGGCTTTCGTTCTTTCGGCCTTGAGATACACCCGCACTTTGCCCAAAGCCTGGAAGATCGCCTCTCCCAGCGCGTCCAACCCGATCCCTGTGTCCGCCGATACCCGAATTGTAGAAAAGCGCGGGGCATACAGCTCTTCGAAAAGCTCAAAGGCCACGTCCGCATCCTCTTGATCGCTCTTACTGCCCACAAACAGGCACGGCTTTTGCACCATGGGGTCGTCGGGGTCTATCGCCTTACCTTTTTCCAAGAGGCGGTAGCCAAACCGGTCCATCTCTCCAAGAATTTCGTCGGCGTCGGTCGATGGGTCCTCGGATAGATCAACAACGACGACCACCAGATCGGTGTTTCGTACGAGGCTAAATAGTTGGCTTTGCACTTCTGGGTCGTCGATGGCGGGGGTATCCACCACCTGGATCTTCACGTTTTGGAAGGGGAGCATCCCGGGCAGTGGTATCCGGGTGGTGAAGGGGTAGGCGGCCACTTTGGCGTCCGCACCCGTGAGCGTGGCAACGAGTTGAGATTTGCCGGCGTTGGACTTTCCGATGAGCACCGCTTGGCCCGCCCCTTCCTTGCGGATCGCGTAGGGCGATGGACGCCCCGCGCCACGCTTCGGATTTTCCAGTTCCTCCAGAGCCTTGGAGATCCTGGCCCTCAGGTCGGCCCGGAGATGGTCGGTCCCTTTGTGTTTAGGGGTGGCGGACAGCATCTGCTGAAGGGTTGCGGCCTTCTCGGCCGGACCGACGGCCGCGCGGAACGCTTCTTCGGCAACGTGGTACTTGGGAGGCAGATTCGTAGGCACGGTAAATCCTCCTGTTGATCAGAAAGCCGAGCCTGATTGAGGATAATTACTTGTAGGGGAAATATAGCAATTGCGCGGGTCGGGAGTCAAATGCAGCCTTATTCATAATTATGGTTAATGGAGACCGAAAGGGCCTAGGTTGCCACGGCGCGCATTACGGGACTGCTGTTGACGCCGCTCTTTAGCACTCTGCTTTCGCTCGTATCTTTCTTTCCGATCTGCCATTACAGCCTCCAGATCCGCATATCCCTCCCAAAATCAACAACCAAGGATCCATCTAAATCGCCCTTATTTATATGCCAAAGGGAAAATGCTTCGGTCCGTCCATTTCATTTGGCCGGCGGCCTTGTTAGCTATGAACGTGAATGGGAGCGGGCTCCGCTCCAGGAACCGGCAAACACCAAAAGGGCCAAAACGATCAGAACCGCAAATTCACCCGGATGTCTTCCGCCGCCATCACTTAATATGTGCTGGAGGTGGATACCGCTCAGTAGGGCAAACACCAGTGATAAAAGACCCAGGATCAAGCTTGCTCGTTGTAACAAAACACCCATATTTACGTTATCTCCTCCTCTACGTGGCGTGAACGGCTGGCCAAGATTCAGCCAAGGTTGTGACCCCTGAATCTTAGTTACGATTTGCCGAGTTGGGTGGATCGCCTTAAGCATTCCTACCAACCAGGTTCGATGCCCTGATGCGTAAATTAGATGCGCTTATAAATCGAAAAGTCGTGAGGAGGAGCGAAAATGCCAAGCCCCGACCCAAACATCGCAGATAAGATCAGGCCTTGGCCGTGATTGGGTCGACGGAAAACTGGGCGCGCCAGTCGTCGATTCCTCCTTGTAGGGCCACGGCGTTGATTCCTTTTTGTCGAAGTTGATGCTCCGCACGGGCGCTGGTAGCTTCATCGTGTCAAGCGCAATAGGCGACTACCATCCGATCTTCGGAGAGATCAGCGGCCCTCTCCAAGATTTGATCCGGCAGCACCCGAACGCTTCCCGGTATTTGGGAGCCGTCATGATCGTAGCTGGCTCGAGCTCTTACGTCGAGGATCACCGGCGGGTTGGTGCCGGACATCAGTTCGGCCAATTCATCCACTGAGACTCTTGGTACCTCGCCGGCATGCTGCCCAAACAGTCCGGCGACGGTAGCCTCCTTTTCCTCTTCAAGAATCTCGCGGGAGGCCCTTCGCCCGTACCATGCGCTAACCGGGGTTGCCGATGCTCCATGAATGGTGACCGAGGCCAGCACCACCACTCCGATGGTCGCCAAGAGCAACTCAGAGCCGGGAATGCCCGCTTGAACTACCAGCAAGGCAAGCAAAAGCGAATTCAAACCTCGCGGACCGAACCAGGACACGAAGGCCCGAGCCTCCCAACTTAACTTGGCCCGGGACAACACCAGGGCCAACACCGGCGGTCGAATCAGGAATATCACCAACACCGCCAAGATCAACGCCGGTCCAACGGCCACCGATCCCAGAATCCCAGAGAGAACCGCCCCGAATAGAACAAAAGCGAGAAGCATCGCCATTTCCGAGGCGATCTCGCCGAAATCCAGGAAGCATTCGCATAATGATTGGTTCAGCACCACCACCGCCACTCCGGCGGCGAAGGAGGCCAGGAACCCATCTCCCCCCACCGCCACGGCTCCCGCGTATGACGCCAGGACCAACCCGACGCCGTAGAGCGCTTGGTGCTCCTCCCTAATGGCCATGCGGGCGTCAATCTTGTTCATCGCCCAAGACCCGATTCCTCCGATGGCGAATCCGATGATGGGCCCCAATACCAGCAACTTCGCCATGAAGACGGTCCACTCCTCCGGCCTGGGCTCTGGCCACGGCGATCAGGACCAGTATCGCCGGAAGCACGATGATGTCGTTGGTCCCGGCTTCAAACTTAAGTACCTGGCGTACGGAGCGGGGGATCCGTCCATCGCACACTATCTCCCTAAGGACGACCGGGTCAGTGGAAGCCAAGATAGCCCCGCCGATAAACCCATCAGCCAGGGAAATCCTAGTAAAAGGGCCAGTGCAACCGCTCCAAGCCCAATGATGATCCCGGTGCCAGGGCCCAATACCAGGGCCGGCACCAGCCATCCCTTGCCCAGTTCGGCGATCTGCAACTTAACCGCGTCGAGGAATAGCACCAGATCTAGCGTTAGCGTGGCGACAACTTCCAGGAGGGGACTGTGCGGTCCGATATCAATAGCGCCAATACCGCCCCGGCCCAGCAAGAAGCCCAGGCCGAGGAACATCATCGGAAAGGACAGCGGCGAGCGCTCAACCAGCCCAGACGCCAGGGCGGTAACCGTCAGAACGATGGCGATGACGCCGATGATTAGGATGAACTCAGGCACGCTACACCCTATAGATCAAGCTATCCGGATATGACCCACCGTTTTGGTTTTACCATCAGTTAACAATGGAGACTCGTGCCGTTGACTTAGCTTCGGCCGTTATTTGCCGTCCACCGCCCGGCAATCACCCACTGTTGGGCCTTCCAGGCTCACTCAGTGAACAAAACCCCGGCGATTGAGACTAGGGAGCCGAACTGCTCGTCGGCGGGACATTGGTCGTAGGCGACCACTTCACCCCGGGTCTCGGGCAGAATCGCCAGCATGTAGCGGATGGGCGACGCGCCACAGATCCTGGTAGCGTCTCCCTTGCTGCGCATGTGGTCTGCCAGGCGTTCGCTGCTCCCAGTACAGGCCACTTCCAGCCATTCCTCGTCGCTCGTTCGGATCCTGGCCTTGCCTGCCAGATCCAGGGGAAGGGAGCCGCTGAAAGCAGGCCCAACATGACTAAGGTCGCCGGCGGCAACCACGAGAGTATTCTGTTCCGCCACGACATCGGCCAGGAAGGACAGGGCGTCTTGAAGGACGCCGTTGGTTTCCGCGCCTTTCTCCACCAAGTTTTCGTCCACCCCGCAGAGAATAGGGAGCATACGCTTAGGCTTGCCCCCCGCAAAGTAGTGCAGCCAAACCGAAGCCAACTCCACCGAATGTTCTCCGATGTGGTGGACCTCTTCCTGGAACGCGCCGTCCTCGCCAAGAATCTCCACCAAGCCATCAACCAGGCTCGTGTCCGTGGGCAATTGTCCCCAAGGAGTGGCGTAATCTTGACGGGTCAAGGTCAGTTTGCCGGGGCTGCCGGAGTGGTCCGTACCCAGTAGGATAATCAACTCGGCATCTTCAACCGCCTTTTGGGCCGGCTGCCAAGTTTCCGCATAAGTGCGCCACCCTCGCTTGTAGTCGATATGGGGGCTGATCAGGCCCGCGATGCGTTTGGAGCCGCCATCGCCATCTTTCAGGACATGTCCCCCGCCATCGGCGTTGGCGTTACTGCAATAAACGTCGAATGCCTCCCGCAACTCGTCTCCGTTGTTAGGATAGGCGCTGCCGGCCAAAGACGACGGACGGAAAGGTCCCGAACGGTAGTTGTCCATCACCTTAGCCATCGCCCCTTGGAAACGCTGGTTGTCCAGCAAAAACGCGTCATCCAGACTCTTGATAAACGCATCGACCTGGCTCGAATCCAGTTGTATACCCGTGCGAAGGAGAAACCCGGTACGCAGCGCATCCGGGTTTCGAGTGCCGTCCAGCATGGCCAGCATCGGGGCGATAGTCCGGGGCACCATGAAGTAGCCTTCGCCAAGCCTTAGGGGATCTTGTATGGAAAGGACTTCCTCCCCTTGCCAGTTGACCCAATGGAGACTAAGAGGACGCAGTTTGGGTAATTCTTGGTCCATCGGGAGGATTATATACGAAACACGGCAAAATTGAGGTGTTTGACCGGTTTGTTTTACGAGGAATTCCAGAGTTTAACAATTCGGTCCGGCGGTGAATTAACGCTCATGGGCAGGATGTTGAAAAGGACTAGCCTTTTTGTCACCCGAAATATCGCCCTAAAGGGTGATGCCGCGAAGAACGACCGAGGAGTAACGTGAATTGAATTCATCAAGGAGCGGAATCATGACAGCTTACGCAGTTAGGAAAATAGAAAAGGTAGTCGAGGAAGCCGAGGCGATTGCCGTCGAAGCATCGGTCGAGTCCCTCAATATGGCCAACAGTCCCGTATGCGCCCATCACTGGATCATAGAGTCAGCCAACGGCCCGGTTAGCCAAGGGCAATGCCAGAACTGCTTAGAAGTTCGGGGTTTCAAGAATTTTGTGGATGCCTACCACCAAGACGACGACTAACCCTAGACCGGATATGCGTCCCTGAGGTACTCGCCCGGCCGCGCTAAAATCGCCGGGTAGGCGCCAGCCGGGTCCACGGCAACCGCACGCCCATCCTCTTCCACCTGAGGTGAGCCACCACTTGGTGGCGCGCCAGGAACCCTAGACGCTCGTTCGTCTCCCCATAGGTTCGCGCAACCAAAGCATCAACTTCGTTCTCCCCCTCGCGCAACAGCCCCGATATATTCTCGTCATTCCCCAAACGACGCCTCACAAGCTCCGGTATTTTCGGCACCGGTTCGTTCCTACATCAGTCCACAAAAGTCACCAAGCATTTGGTGCCGTCCCGGCTCCTGGGAAAGACTCCTTGAGCCGCCGGCCCAGGCATGGTACATTCCCGGCCTATCACGAATCGCGGACCCACTAACATAAGGGGGGACAAGCCATGCCTAAAGAGTATTTCAGAGGCGACGCAGAGGACCTACGAAGCTACTCACCGGCTATTAAGGCCACAGGTGGCGCCACCATCTACCTGGCGGGTGTGGGAGCAACCACCGACGCGTCTGGCAAGTCGTTGGCGGGCGACTTCGAAGGACAGGTGCGGGCCACCTTCGAACGCATCAGAGCGACCCTAGCCAGGGCCGGAGGGACCCTGGACGACATAGTCACCATGACGGTGTTCATCAAGGACATGCAGTACGGAACCCACTTCACCCAGATCAGGAGCGAATACTTCAACGACGGATTTCCCTGCAGCGCGTTGATCGGCATAGACTCGCTGGCCCGGGCGGAGATGATGGTGGAAGTTCAAGCCATCGCGATCACGGACGGCTAATCCTGCTGGGACACTGACCGACTACGGGTCCACCGATTCACGACGCCGGCCCGAATGCCGGCATCACCTCTTCAGCAAATAGTCGCATCGACTCCATCGTCTGCTCGAATGTCAGCGAGCCAAAGAAGAAAGAGCCCACGAAGTAGTTAGCGCCGGTTGCTTCAATTTGATCCTTGACCTGGGCCAAGACACTGGCAGGCGACCCCACGATGTGCAGACCGTCGGCCATGCGGCCTTCGAAGTCCGCAAGATAATCGGCTCTGCCGCTGGTATCCCCATGGGCTATTCTCAGATAGTTGAAGTTGTGGATGAAGCCGGAAAACCCGGACTTGGCCTCGGACAACGCCCTCTCATCGGTGTCGGCCACGTATACGTGGCGGACGATGCCTAGCTTGGGGTCAGGCTCGTGTCCGTTCAAGCGGCCTTCCTTATTCCGGTGTTCAAACCACTCGCTTTTGTAAAGATCGAACAGCTCTTTAACCACGTTGATGGGCGCATAGTGGGTGACGGTGTTGATCCCTTCTTGGGCCAGCCACCGGATGGAGTCAGGGTTGTCGGTGGGGTACCACAGGGGCGGATAGGGCCGCTGGAAGGGACGCATATGCACTTGAACATCGTCGATCGTGAAATGTTCGCCTTGGACAGAAACCCGTCCTTCCGCCAGTCCTGGCAATATGGTGGACAGGGCTTCCTCGAACATGGTCCGGGACGATTCGCGATCTACGTTGAAGAAGCCCAGTTCATAGGGTGAGACGCCCCGTCCCACGCCAAGCTCCATCCGGCCCTGACTCAAGTGATCCAGCATGCAGATCTCCTGAGTCAGCCGCAGGGGGTTGTAAAGTGGCAGCAGATAAACCAGAGGACCCAAACGGATGCGGCGGGTGCGTTGCGCGGCGGCTGCCAGGAAGAGTCCCGGGGACGTCGCCATGCTGAGGGGCGTGGCGTGGTGCTCCGCCAAATGATAGCAATAGAACCCTGCTTGATCGGCAAACTCCAGATACTTTAGGCGTTCTTCATAAAGATCGGCGATCTGCATCCCATTGCTATCGATCCAATCGAACAGGCCGAACCGCACCGTGGGGTCGAAACCATCTGTCCCAGTGTCGTTTGCGGTCAATTCTCCGCCTCCGTGAAAGACCTTAGATACTTTTTCCGTGCAGCAGTCATGAAGAATACTTCTGGACACCCAATGTCTGATGGATTATGCTTCCTCGAACCCTGGATTACTAGGAGGTTGGGCGTGGTTGCTTACAAAAATATCGGCCGGTCAACGCCTCGCCTAGAGGGTGAAAGCAAAGTAACCGGCGGTGAACGATATACGGGCGACTTGGTGTTGCCGGACATGCTATGGGGCCGCGCCCTCAGAAGCCCTTACCCCCACGCCCGGATCACTCATATCGACGCCTCCGGCGCCCAGCAGGTGCCTGGCGTGATGGCCGTGCTAACCGGCGCCGACTTGAGGGGCGTTAGGTACGGGCGGCGCTTGTACGATGTGCCGGTGCTGGCCGAAGACGAGGTGCGGTTCGTCGGAGAGCGGGTGGCGGCCGTCGCCGCCGTTGACCGGGATACCGCTGAAGAGGCCCTGCTTCGCATCGAGGTCGAATACGAAGAGCTACCCGCGGTGTACGACCCCCTGGATGCCCTGGAGCCGGGCGCGCCCATCCTACATCCCGACGTCAACAGCTACACGGGTCTGCCCCGTCTCCTGGACACGGTAACCAACGCCTTTGTGCGTGACACCTGGGGCAAAGGCAACGTGGCGGAAGGATTTGCCCAGGCCGATGTGATAGTTGAGGGCACTTTCACCGTGGCTAGACAACACCAATCCTACTTGGAGAGCCACACGTGCCTAGTTTGGATCGACGAGACAGGCCGAGTGCAGGTGTGGGCGTCCAGCAAAGTTCCATACGCGATAAAACAGCAACTGTCCGCAGCCTGGGGCATTCCGGAGGAACGCATCAGGATCAATCCCGTTAGTATCGGTGGCGATTTTGGTGGAAAAGGCTCTCCCATGGACATTCCCCTGGCCTACTACCTGGCCGACCGGACCGGCCGTCCCGTAAAGATGGCCATGGACTACATCGAGGAATTTACCGCTGGCAACCCCCGCCATGCCGCCGTTATCCAACTCAAGACCGGCGTCATGCGTGACGGAACAATGGTCGCTCAGGAGTCCCACGTTTACTTCAACAGCGGCGCATACGGAGGCTTCAAGCCAGCGCCGGGAGTGAACCTGGGCGGCTCCTCCAAGGCCGGTGGACCCTACCGAATACCCCACGTTCATCTCGAAGGTATTCAGGTCTACACGAACACCGTGCCCGGAGGTTTCATGCGGGCACCCGGCGAGCCCCAGACGGTATTTGCCTCCGAGTCCCACATGGACGAGATCGCCCGGCAGTTGGGGATGGACCCCCTGGATCTGCGGATGAAAAACATGCTGGAGGAGGGCGACGAGAACCCCTTGGGGACCGTGTATGAGAATATCCGGGCCAAAGAAACGCTGGAAGCGGCGGTGACCGTTTCAGGATACCGAAATTCCAAGGCCCCTAACGTCGGCCGCGGGGTAGCAGTGTCCGACAGACCCACTGCGGGCGGTGAATCCCATGCTTCCGTCACATTGAATCCCGACGGTTCCGTGGTGGTTCACACCGCCATTTTTGAGCCTGGTACTGGCACTTACACGCTGTTGAGGCAGATCGTAGGCGAAGAGTTCAATCTGTCGGTCGACGCTATCGAAGTTCAAGTCTGGGATACCGACGGTGTACCCTTTGACACTGGCGTTGGCGGTAGTAGGGTAACTAGAGTAGCGGGCTTGGCGGCTCAACAAGCAGCTCGGGCAGCGTCCAACGAGTTGATCAGCATCGGAGCGGATCTCCTGGGTTGGCCCGAAGAGCACATGTCGATGCAAGGACTTCAAATAGTTCGGCAAGATAACGGCGATCAACAGCCATGGTCCGGCCTATTGCTGCGGCTGGGGCGTCCAATCGTGGGTGTTGGCCATGTGCGGGAACCGGTTCCGGCGCCCGTCAGCTCCTTCACCGCCCAGGTGGCCGAGGTGAAGGTAGACCCCGAGACGGGAGAGGTGGAACTCCTGCGGTTCACGACGGCACACGACGCGGGCAAAGTCCTGAATCCCGTGGATCACCAAGGGCAGATCGATGGGGCGATAATCCAAGGCATCGGTTACGCCCTGTCGGAAGAACTGGTCGTGGACGAAGGACGAGTAACCACCAGCACCTTCGGCGAGTACAAGATTCCCAGCATCAAAGACATACCGGAGCTACTAACCGTGGTCCTGGAGTCGGATGCCGGTCCCGGACCGTACAACGCCAAAGGCATCGGAGAAAGCCCTTGCGGCGCAATAGCCCCGGCCATCGCCAACGCGGTGCGCGACGCCGTGGGAGCCCGCGTGAGAAGCTTGCCCATCACTTCGGAAAAGGTGGTTCAGGCCTTGGTTGATGCGAAGGGGAGCTGAGGCAGAGACGAAATCCCCCATCCCCCTTTACGAAGGGGGGGTAGACCGGGGTTTTGCCACTCCCACGCCAACGTTGACAGCCCACGCCTCTCCCAATACACTCCCCCTCGTTAGCAACCTCGCCTGAAGCCACGACCTTTGGGCGTCTTGATGGAGATTCCGGTGGCGAAGAACAAGATTTACGAAACCTTCGACCAAGCCGTGGCGGGCATACCTGACGGCTCTACCATCATGTTTCCCGGCTTCGGTGGCATCGGCTCGCCGCAGAACCTGATCGCCGCTTTGCACCGGTTAGGGGCCAAGAACCTTACCGGCGTCTCCAACGGCCACGGCGGCACCGACGGCCGGGTCGATGTGGGGACGTTGATCGAGGCTGGTCAGATGCGAAAGATGATCTGCGCCTTTACCGCGCCGACCCACCCGTCGCGCGTGACTCCCTTCGCCAAGCTGTACGCCGATGGCGAGATAGAAGCGGAATTGGTGCCCCAGGGCACTTTGGCCGAGCGGATCCGTTGCGCCGGAGCGGGTATCGGCGGCTTCTTCACCCCCACCAGCGTGGGGACTGAGCTAGCCGAGGGAAAAGAGCATCGAGAGATCAACGGCCGGACGTACGTTCTGGAATACCCCATGCCTGCCGACTACGCATTCATTCGTGCTTGGAAAGCCGATACAATGGGGAACCTCCAGTTCCGCATGGCCCAGCGTAACTTCAACCCCATCATGGCCATGGCGGCCACCATCACCATCGTGGAAGTAGAAAACGACATCGCCGCTCCCGGTGATCTGGACCCGGATCAGATTCAGACTCCGGGGATCTACGTCGACCGCATCGTACGCATACCCGAGGACGGTATCTGGCCGGAAGTCGCCGGGGGACCGTCCGGCACCGGCAGAACTTTCGCCTGATCAAGGCGCTGTCCTAAGTCCTAGAACCGCAAAATGAGCCGACGGCACGTTCCATGTTTCGCTTTTTCTGGTTAGCTTTCATGCCGCTGCTGATAGTAGCCTGTTCCGCTGCCCCATCCCCTGTCGATCAACAGACCACGTTGCGATGTGTCGATTGCCGAACAACGCCGGTCCTGGGCATCGTTGACTGAGACACCTTGGATACGCTACCCGGACGGATCAGACTATTTGGCGTCGATACCCCGGAAAGAGGAGAGCGCTGCTATAAGGAAGCGAAGACGACGGGAACGGGCTGCCTCTGGTAAGCCTCGGTCTGCGGATCGCCACTCCGGTTGACACTCCATTCTCCAGGTAGTAACGTTCACGCCACCGCTCGGCGGCCCACGCCGCTGAAACGAAGTTACAGTCGCGACTAGAAGAGGAGGGACCCCATGGCCAAATACGAAGGTATGCTAGCAGAAACCGTACTTATCAATGGACACAACGGCGACCAGATAGACGCTTATCTGGCGCGCCCACTGGGAGGCAACCCTGTCGGCGCCGTAGTTCTGATCCATCACATGCCGGGATGGGACGAAGCGTCCAAAGAGATGGCCCGCAAGCTTGCCTACAACGGCTTCGCAACCATATCGCCCAACCTGCATTTCCGCCAAGGCCAAGCGACTCCCCAGGACAACAGCACCAGCATCCGGGACGCTGGCGGAATGCCCGACGACCGCACCATGGGCGACGTACAGGCTGCCATCGACTATTTGCGGACGTTGCCTTACACCAACGGCAAAGTTGGCATAATTGGGTTCTGCTCAGGAGGACGGCAGGTCGTCCTGGGCGCCTGCACGCTGGAAGGCGTCGATGCCGCCGTGAATTGCTGGGGCGGCGGAGTAACTCCCCGGGACAGCGAACCCGCCACGCCGGCAATGCCGAAATCGCCCATCGATTTCATCTCCTACCTGAGTTGCCCATTACTGGGTATTTTCGGGAACGATGACGCCAGACCCACTCCGGAAGAGGTGAATGTTCTCGAGGCAGCGCTGAAAGCGAACAACAAGACCTACGAGTTCCACCGGTACGACAATGCCGGGCACGGCTTCTTCGCCGTGGACCGTCCCAGCTACGCGCAGGAAGCCGCTGTGGCCGGTTGGGGCGAGGCCCTTGCCTGGTTCAACAAATATCTCGGCGGCGGCACCGGCGCCAACGGTCAGGGCGCGGCTCAAGTTCCCACCACCGTCCGCGCCTAGGCTCTTTTCGCTGCCACATCTAGTCCGGCCGTCGTCCAGGCGCGGACTACTGGAAGCGATCGACACACCCCCCGGAAAGACTCCGGAGGGTGTGTGTTTTTCTTGCCCATCGAAGCCCGGCCGTTAATTTTCGCCTGCAGCCTGGGCCCCGGTAGGACGACTCGGTCACAGCTACTTCCAAGAGACTGTGTTTTAAATGCTCGAATACGGTTTAATGTGCAATAAGTGCGGCCCCGTCGCTGGCATACATTGCTGATTACGGGTGGGTATGCTGGCAGGAAGTTTGAGGTGAATCACCGCTATGATTCCCAGAACGTATCCTTCAGTCCAATCGAGATCCACTATGTTGAAAACCAGGATTTTGGTAATCATTACCGTGGGTATGAGTGTGGGGTTTTTGTTGGGGATGGGAGTATCGGCCCTACTCCGAGCTATGATAGCCGGAGGTGACAGGGGCTTGGAGATGACTTTCACGGCTCTCGTCGTGTTTATGGCCGGGATTTTGATAACCTACGGTCTCAAGTTCTCTCCCGCCGGCGAGGCAACGGATGTGCCCAGGAACGAAATGCACTTAAGCAGTCCGCAGGCCCTCGACATGGAAACAGCAGAGACAACGCCAACCCTGGCGGCGAGTGAAGCAACTTTGCCCGGAGGGGTTTCAAGCTTGACTTGAAAACCTGATGAGTCGCAAATAGCTACCAAGTCCGGCGGCGGCCGGCGGCGAATCAGTTGCTTGGACTATCCGGCTACCTGGAAACGCTCCGATTCTGGAGGTTTAGCCCAAAGTTCGCCGGCCCCAGCCATGGCCACGGTCCGCTCGGGACTGGCGCGCCAGGCATCGTAAATCTCGTTGCTGTCCCAGGTGACGAGAGTAGTGATTTTTGACGGGTCGTCGATGGAATAGAGAGTTTCCCGGCTGCCGAAGCCGGGGGCCTTGCTCTGAGCCAAGCCGTTCCCGTCCAGCAACTTCTTAGCCTCTTCAATCTTGTCTGCTTTTGCCCAATGATGGGTCAGAACTCCAATCATGTTAACCGCCTTTGCCGGCTATTAGCGATCAGCTTACAGCCCCTTTCAAAAGCTGATAGCTGACCGCTGATAGCTCGAGTATATCACCGCAGGCTCAACTAGAATCATTCGGACTTTCAACCGAGCCTTTCACCTTGAGAGCCGCTCCGGCCACAAGGGCCAGCAGGGCCACACCCCCGCTTAAAACCGCGCCCATTTTGGCCGGGTCTTGAAACGGTGGACCGGCAAACGCCTTGCCCGCCACGAATAGGGCCACCGTCAGGCCTAAGCCGGCGATCAAACCCGCAACCGCCAGGTGCCTGAGGTCCATGCCCGTTGGAAGGGGAAAGCCCATCTTGACGGCTGCCCAAGAGAAAAGAGTTACCCCCGCAGTTTTACCGACAACCAACGATATAAGAACGATGAAGGTAACCTTGCCTATAAACCCAAAAGCCACACCGGCGTTGACGAACGCGAAGAAGAACAGACCAACGTCCACAAAGAGCTTCAGCTGACGCTCAAACAGTTCCAAGGCGCTGTTGCTATCATGGGCGCCGGCGATTCCCTCAGCAACAACTTCGGCATCGCGTTCCACTGAGCGATGGTCTGCCGGAGCGGCCTTTTGCGCAACGGCCGCGGGAAGAAAGGGCACGATGGGGACCAGGGCCAATGCCGGCTCGATCGATGCTTTTACCAGGCCGATCCAGCTAAGAGTCCCAGCGATCGCCACATAAGGGACCCATGAGGCAACACCCAGCCGCCGCATGGCGAATGCGACCCCCATGCCGGCAACGGTCAACAGTAGCCACGCCGGCATGACTGGGAGTTCCGGGTCCGGGTAAAAGACCGCGATGATGCCGAGGCCTATCCCGTCGTCCGCCACCGCCAGAAGGAGCAAGAAGTTGACCGCCGGGTGCCGGTAGCCGAATACCAGCCGGGCCACCAGCCAGGCCAGAGCGATGTCGGTTGCCGTGGGGATGGCCCAGCCGTTGGCCACGGTTTTAAAGTCTTCCGTTCCTCCGTAGAATACGAACGCTAGTAACAGGTACATCCCGGCCGGTCCCAGCACCCCTCCGATGGTGCCCAATATCGGGTTGATCGCCTTCTCCACCGGGTTCAGGGCGCCGCCGGGCAAGATCGATTCCGTTATCTCTTTGGTAGCAACTCCGAAGAAAAAGACCATGAAGATGCTGTTGATCAAGAAGTGCACGGTGATGGCGTGTCCGAACAAAACCGCACCGTCGCCAAAGACGTGGTAATCCACCATCTCTTCGTACCAGTGCGGATCAAGGTTGGCGGCGAGCATGCCCGCGACAACGCCCAAAATGAGAAAGATAGAGAACTTCTGCAGGAGGCCGATCAGGTTCCGGGTCTGGTACAAATCTTCTCCAGTTGCTAGTGGTTTACCGGCGGCGATTCCCACTCGGCTGAGCAGCGGCGCCGTGGAGCTTGGCGAGGAATCACTTAAAGATAGAAGTGAGGCGATGCCACCGAGGATGGCTCCAGCCATGATTGGGCAGGTGGGAAATCCAGGCACCTTAATCAGATTATATCACCCATCCCGCGGGCGGCCGGGCCTGGTATTCTGAGCCTGGAACGAGGCTGTTCAGCTTGACAACCCCCAGTGCCTTTGATAGTATCACTGGCATCCCCCACTATCTATGGATAGTGCCTATTTGTCTATGGAGGTCTAGTCCCCGGTGGCTTTTGTTAAGGGATTAATATGCCGTGAGTGCGGCAGGGAGTACCCCGCCGAAGCTCTTAATGTTTGCGACTATTGCTTCGGGCCTCTGGAGGTCGTATACGACTACGATACCATCTCCGATGTCATCAGCCGCGAGCGGATCTCCCAAGGCCCATTAAGCATCTGGCGGTATCAGGACCTGCTGCCAGCCAATGGCGACGACCCGGTGGATATCATGGCCGGCTACACCCCATTGATAAAAGCCCGCAACCTGGGAAAGAGTCTGGGTCTGCGCAACCTCTACATCAAGAACGATAGCGTAAACCCATCCTTTTCATTCAAGGATCGGGTGGTTTCCGTGGCTGCCACCAAGGCGATGGAGTTCGAGTTCGACACGTTAGCCTGCGCCTCCACCGGCAATCTGGCTTGCAGCGTGGCCGCTCATGCGGCCAGAGCGGGCATACGGGCGGTAGTGTTCATTCCCTGGGACCTGGAGCGTGGCAAAGTCATCGGCGCCGCCATCTACGGTCCCACGATGGTATCGGTCGAGGGCACCTACGACGAAGTGAACCGGCTTTGCAGCGAGGTAGCCGACAACTACCCCTGGGCATTCGTAAACATCAACATGCGCCCCTACTACGCCGAGGGCAGCAAAACCCTGGGTTATGAGGTAGCCGAACAGTTGGGCTGGCGGATTCCCGACCATGTGGTGATTCCCAGCGCATCCGGGGCCATGTTCACCAAGATATGGAAAGGCTTCAACGAGTTAGCATGCCTGGGCCTGTTGGACGGCGTTGAAGCCGCCTCCTTCGGCCCGGACCAAAACACGGTCCATCATCCGGCGGTGACCACGAAGATGCACATGGCGCAAGCCGTGGGCTGCGCCCCCATAGTGACCGCGTGGGCCAACGGGCAACCACACGTGTCCCCGGTACGTCCCGACACCATAGCCAAGTCACTAGCCATCGGCAACCCTGCCGACGGTATCTACGCTATCCGAGTTTTAAAAGAGTCCGGAGGTTCCGCATACGCGGTTCCGGAAGCCGACGTCATCGACGGTATCAAGCTTCTGGCGGAAACGGAAGGGATATTCACCGAGACCGCCGGCGGCGTAACAGTCTCGGCTTTGAAGAACCTGGCGGACAGTGGCGCTATCAAGCCCGATGAGTTGACGGTGGTCTACATAACCGGCAACGGGCTGAAGACCCAAGAGGCAGTTGAGGACGTCGTTAATCCTCTGTCCATAAAACCCTCCATGGGTGCCTTCGAGGACGTGATAAGCCAGCGTATCTCGGTGGGAGGATGATGAACGATGGGGACGCAAAGGGTCAAGTTCACGTTCATGACGCAGATGGTCAAAGAGCCGATAATTTATCAACTGGGCCAAAACTTTAATCTGGTCACCAACATCCGCCGGGCCGACGTACGTGAAGACATGGGCTGGGTAGTGTTGGAACTCGATGGAGACGACACGGAGATTCAGCGTGGTCTGGACTGGGTCAGCGCCATCGGAGTGAGGGTTGACCCCCTCAGCGGAGACGTGATTGAGGGTTAGACCGTGGTTTCTCACCGCTGTATCCTGACTGCCGGTTTAAGCTTTAGGAGGACATCCACTAATGAGTGTCATGGTTCGAATACCCACTCCCCTACGCCGCATGACCAATGGAGAATCCAAGGTTGAAATGGAATCGTCCAACCTTGGCGAGTTGGTAGAGAAATTGGATGGCGCCTATCCAGGATTCAAGGACCGGTTGGTGGATGAGAACGGGGAGTTGCGGTACTTCGTAAACATCTACGTCAATGGCGAAGATGTGCGCTTCCTGGACGGCTTGGGAACCGCGATCAGTTCCGGGTCCGAAGTAAGCATCGTACCGGCCGTCGCCGGCGGGAACTAGCCGCCCCTAGCCTTTAACCACTTATTCTTCTGCTCCTGTCTCGCCGCTTCGTCGGTGGGACGGTAGGCATCCCAGAACCCCCGCTGAAAGTCATTGAAGCGGTCGTTAATGATTGCTTCCCTCATCTCCTGCATCAACCGCAGAATGAACCGCAGGTTGTGCATCGTCGCCAAGCGCAGGGCCAGCAACTCCTTGGCGCGGAACAAGTGCCACAGGTATGCGGCGGAAAAGTTCCGGCAGGCGTAGCAATCGCAATCCTCATCCAAAGGTTCGGCCTGATCGGCGTATTTCCGCTTGGTTATGTCAACTCGGCCGGTACGGGTGAACAGGGCGCCGTTGCGGGCTACTCGGGTGGGCAGCACGCAGTCGAACATGTCTACCCCCCTTGCCACGCACTCCACCAGATCTTCCGGAGAACCAACTCCCATCAGGTATCTGGGCTTGTCCTGAGGTAATCGAGCCGCCACTTGGCCGGCGATCTGGTACAACTCGGCCTTTGACTCGCCCACCGCCAATCCGCCGATGGCGTAGCCGGGAAAGGGGATACCCGTGATGTGCCGGGCCGATTCATCTCGCAGATCGGCGAATGCGCCACCCTGAACGATTCCGAAAAGGGCTTGTTCATCTGCGGCGCCCGACGCCTGGTGGGTCCGGTAGCAAACTTCAGCCCACCGGTGAGTTCGGTCCATGGCACGGCGCACCTCGTCTTTGGAAACCCCGTGGGCGATGCACTGGTCCAGGCACATGATTATGTCGGCGCCCAAACCCCGCTGGTTGGCCACGGCCAGTTCCGGTCCAAACCGGTGCTCGCTGCCGTCGATGTGCGAACGGAAACGGATGCCATCCTCGTCGACCTTGCGCAACGCGCCCATGCTGAAGGCCTGGTAACCGCCGCTGTCGGTGAGAATGGGCCGCGACCACCCCATAAAGCGGTGAAGCCCCCCCAGACGGGCTACGGAGTCCACACCGGGCCGCAGGTAGAGATGGTAGGCATTGCACAGCACGATCTCGGCCCCCAGCGATTCCACCTCTACAGGAAGGAGACCTTTCACGGTGGCCTGGGTGGCCACGGACATGAAGACCGGCGTGGACACGTTGCCGTGGGGGGTTACCAGTTCACCCGCTCTGGCCTCGCCGTCCGTGTGTTGCAACTGGAAAGAAAAACCCAAGGGATACATCTCCTACCGACAACTTACTCGATGTAGGCCGACGTCCGGCCAACTGGCATATTCCGTGATATTATCAGAAAGCAGTTCGAGGCCGGTCCATGGATCTATCCGGATCGGCGTAACCCAAACTGGGTCGATTGATCGATCGCGGCAATATGGTATCGCGGCCCTCACCTCGAACGCAACAATCTACGACCCGGCAGGCGCAGTCCATGTTCGATGCTTTCGGCGAGTTTTCAGCTTCACTCAGCGGCAGTTATCCCCTGCTGTGGGCATTGTTCGTCATGTCTGTCGTTGCCGTGACCAGCCTGGTTCTATTTTGCTTCTGGGAAGCGTTCTTTCGATTGCTGCCCGCCATCGGCCCACTGCACCGGGGCCGGAGGGGACAATAAGCTTGGATCTACTATTCCCCAACGCCGGTGTGGCCGTATCCCTCCCTCTCTTATTACTTCTAGGCTTGATCCTGGGCACTCTGAGCGGATTTTTTGGCGTGGGGGGCGGGTTCTTAATCACGGGGGGCTTGATAGTATTCGGTGTCCCCCCGGTTTTCGCCGTGGGCACTGGCCTTACGCTAATCATGGGCTCATCCATCATTAACACACTGAAGCACCGCAGCATGGGCAACGTAGACGTTAAGCTGGGGCTCCTGCTGGTATGTGGCACCATACCGGCCCTGTTCTTAGCTCAGTGGATAATCCAGTTACTCTCCGCGGCCGGAATAGTCGAATCGGCCATCCGATACATCTACGTGGTGGTTTTGGCAATCCTGGGAATTTTCATCATCTACGATTTCCTGAGGACTCGGCGGCCACAGGCGCATCAAGAGGGAGAGATCTCCACGGCCGGACTGACCCGGCGCGTTCAGTCGATGCGAATCCCCCCTCATTCCGTCCCGATACCCGGATTCGGGACCGTTCCAACCTACGTGTCCTTGCCTGTGTCGGGGATAGAGCGCATCTCCGTGTTTATTCCCCTGGCGGCGGGAGTGGCGACCGGTTTATTCGCCGGTCTGTTGGGAGCGGGCGGCGGGACCATCCTCATGCCCATGCTGATTTATGTAGTGGGAGTACCAACCACGGTAGCCATAGGCACCGACCTGTTCCAGATCGTTATCACCGGTTCAATGGGTACCTTGATAAAATCGTATTCAAACGAAGTTGACCTGCTGATGGTGGTGATAATGCTGATTTCCGCGTCGGCTGGAGCCCAACTGGGCACTGCGGCAAACAGAATGGTGGACCCGGCCCGCATCCGCATCTTGTTCGGCCTAACGGTCCTTAGCGGCAGCATCGCCGTGGGGTTGCAGCAAGCATCGGAGAGTTTCTCGGATGCGGACTACCTATCTATCGCGGCCAACGCGTTGCTGCTGGGATTCGGCGGACTGATCTGTTTGGTTATCGCCGGAATGGCTTTAAACGCCCAGATGGGCCAGCGGAGAAATCAGGAAGCAGAGCAAGAAACAAGTCAGGAAGACAACGCGGACAGCTAACCTATCAATTCCCTGACTGTGGCTTCAACCAAGTCAAGGGGGACATCCCGGCGCACCACCGCTTTGCCCACCCCCTCCAGCATCACCCAACGGTTGGAACCCGCCTCGACCTTCTTGTCCATGGACATTGCTCGGAATATCCCATCGACGTCCACTCCAGCGGCGCTGGTAGGCAGGTTGAACCGGCGCAATAGCGCGTATTGTCGATCCACCAATTCGGACGATATCATTCCCATCTGCTCGGCCATGCGCGCCGCGCCCATCATCCCCACGGACACTCCCTCGCCGTGGAAAAATCGGCCGTACTCCGTCGACGCCTCCAAGGCGTGGCCGATGGTGTGGCCGTAGTTCAAGAGAATGCGTATGCCCAAGGTCTCCCGCTCGTCCTGGCTGACCACCTCCGCCTTGATAGCCATGCTGCGCCGAATGACTTGGGTGGAAATCTCCGGCTCAACGTCCATCAGTGCCTCGGCATGCTGTTCGAAGGTGTCGACTAAGTCGGCGTCCAGGATGAAGCCATGCTTGATCGCCTCAGCCCAGCCTTCGGCCAGCTCACGTTTACCCAGGGTAGACAGGGCCTGAACGTCGGCAAATACCCCTCTGGGCTGGTAGAAGGCCCCAACTAGATTCTTGGCCTGGGGCAGATTGACCGCAACTTTTCCGCCGATAGATGCGTCCACCATGGCCGCCATGCTGGTGGGAACCTGAACGAAGGGGACGCCCCGCAGGAAAGTGGCCGCCACGAAGCCCGCCAGGTCGCCCACAACGCCGCCGCCCACTGCGATGATGGGATGGCCTCTCTCAGCGCGGCGTTCCACTAGCCAGTCGTAGATCAACTGGACGAGGCTGAAACTCTTGCTAGTCTCCCCGGCTGGGATGATGAAGATATGGGCGGCTATCCCGTGCTTCTGCAATGCCAACTGGGCCTGGCGTCCGTAGGGATTCATCACGTTGGTGTCAGTGATGATGTAGGCCGGTCCTTTAAGGTCCAAGTCCACGAACCGGCGGCCCAGATCATCAAGAATGCCCCACCCGGCGACTACCGGATAGCTGCCACCCGAATGATGAACCACCGCGGCCAGATTCTCATCGGCCATTTTCTTTTCCTCCGGTTCCGGCATCCGTTTCGTCCCCTGTTTCATTTAACACATTCAGTACTTCCTGTGCCACCTGTTCGGAAGTCAGAAGGTCGGTGTCTATCGAGTAGTGGGCCCGGGAGTAGGCTTCGGCCCGCTGCGCTAAAAGGGCCTCGATGCGTTCCAACGGAGGCGCCCCGGCCAGCAGAGGGCGGGCTGCTGCTCCGCCCGATTCAGCTTGGGTTATACGGCGATGTATCGTCTCCGGTTTTGCTCTTAGACAGACCACCAGGCCGTTTCTCAGCATCTGCTCTTGGTTGTCAGGGTCCACGAAAGCCCCACCGCCGGCAGCGATCACCTTGCCGAGACCCGCGGCAAGTTCTTGGATCAGCGCTCGCTCCAAGTCTCTAAACGCGGGTTCCCCATCCTCTTCGAAAATCTCGGGGATCGACCGCCCGGCCCGACTCGCCAACTCCACGTCGGCGTCCACCAACTCCCAGCCGATAAGCCGGGACAATATCTCGCCGGTACGGGTCTTCCCCGAAGCCATGAATCCCACCAGAAATATATTACGTGGCAAACTCACCGCTGTTCCATCGGCTACCGTCCGATCTGAGACTGTAGCGAGGGCATTCATTCCGGGCCACAACGTACACCTTGCCCCCAAAGGTGTCAACGCCACATCTGGAAACACCTCTCTAAGGTGACTACGTCAGCTTCACCCGCGCGTGGGGCAACACCGCTGGATTGACTAGAAATTGTGGCATCTTCCCCTGCAGCACGTCGGCGGTGGCCTGGGCCGTGCGCACCTCCAGCTCCAACACCGACTGCTGGGACAGGAAAGCCACATGAGGGGTGATCAAGACGTTGTCCAGGGCGAACAAGGGATGACCGGCTGGGGGCGCGGCCTGTTCCATCACGTCCAATCCCGCGCCGCCGATCTGACCGTCGCGTAGGGCGGCGTACAGGGCATCTTCATCGATGATGGGGCCACGAGCGCAGTTGATGATAAAAGCTGAAGGTTTCATCATCGCGAACTCCCCGGCGCCGATATACCCGAGGGTCTCTTCGTTCAACGGTGTATGGAGGGTGATGTAATCCGACTCAGCCAGCAGAGTTGGCAGATCTACCATGCGAACATCAGAGGGAGGAGAAATACCGGCTGGGAGGTAAGGGTCGTGGGCCGAGACTTCTAACCCAAAGGCCTGGGCCTTAACCGCCACCGCCCGGCCGATGCGTCCCAGTCCGGCAATCCCCAGCTTCCGGCCTCTTAATCGAACTAAAGGCGCCGGGGACGATACACCGCTCCAACGGCCTTCCTTAGCCACACCATTGTAAAAACCGATCTGCCGGTTCCAGGTCAAGAGTAAGGCCATCACGTGGTCCGATACTTCATCGACACAATAGTCGGGCAGGTAGGTAACCACTATCCCCTCGGTAGTGGCCGTGTCCACGGCGATGTTGTCCACGCCAACCCCGTAGCGGCTGATCACCTGGCATTTTTTGGCGGCCTGGACCACTTTAGGGGTCACCTGGGCGAAACAGGTCATGATCGCGTCGGCGTCGGCGGCCAGCGCCATCAGCGTGGCCTCGGACGGGTCCGGGGCCTCAACTATCTCCGCTCCGATGCGATCGAGGACCTCACGCTCGGGCTGGGTGGTCGGCCAAACGGTATCCGTGACCAGGACCCGGAATTTCTTTTCGTTGCTAGCCATGTTGCCAGACCGCCGCAGCGGTTAAGGACGCGGCGGCGCCGGGGCGTAACCGGACGCGGTGCAGAACTCGACGTTGTTGCCGTCGGGGTCGTCGATGAACAGGAAGGCCTGGCCGTCATAACGAACCCCCTCACGCTCGACCTTGTACCCGTTCTCCTCAAGGATCTTCTTGGTCCCCTCGAAGTCCTCAACCTCGAACGCGTGATGGATGTTGTGGGGCATCGCCGGGGCGTCGGGGGTCTCGATGAGATGCACCATTATCCCCGTTTCCAACTGCAGCCAGGTGATGTTGGGGTTCTCTACTTGGCTCTGAATCTGCTTGATGCCGATCAAGTCGTTGTAAAACTTCATGGCCCGGGCAGTGTCCTTGACCATGGTAGTCACATGATTAATCTTGTTGATCACGATCTTTCCTGGCATTCTTTACCTCCTTCCATATGCTGGCTGACTGCGATTCTGTGAGCAATCTCGAAGAACTTTTCTCTCCGTTCGGCATGGTTCTACGCTGACCCTGAAATCGGCTCATTGCGCCTGAGTGACTGCGCCACGAGTGCATCCTTGGCTGAAGTAGGATGAATGAGACTGATGAACAACACCGAGAATGGTTTCACAGTGCGGACAAATCACCATTAGCACTTCCACGCCGTTAACGCACGCGGACCGTCCGCCGGGTGAGGAAACTGCGTTTTCGCAACGAGGACACTTCATGAGATTACCTCCTATCTGAGATTAGCGAGCCCGGTTGATGAACATGAATTGATATACCAGACCGGCCCCAGCGCCTCCGAGGAGCGGTCCGACCCAATATATCCAGTGATCAGACCACGCCCCTGACACCAGTGCGGGCCCAAAGCTCCGGGCTGGGTTCATCGAAGCTCCGGTGATCGGCACCGCAACCAGGTGATCTACCAGAACCGCCAGGCCAATCGCCAGGGGTGCGAGATTGCCCATGCCCCCAGGATCGACAGCTGTAGCGAAGATGACGAAGACCAGCGCAAAGGTGACAATGATCTCCATCAATAAGCCCATGCTAATAGAAACATCGGGCCCTAGGGCGTGAGCTCCCAGATTGGTGTCGGCGGCGGCGGGAATGGTTGCCAGAAGAAGCAAAGCGCCGACTACAGCACCGCTGAGTTGTGCTGCGATGAACATCAGACCCCTGGCTGCGCTTATCTTATTCGTCATCCAGGCCGCGAATGTGACAGCCGGGTTTATGTGCCCGCCGGAGATATTCGCAGTGGCGTATGCCAAGATGGCAATAGCCAATCCATGAGCCACGGCAATGATACCCAACCGGGCCGCGTCCAGGTCACCGTTGGGTAGGCCCCCGCTTACAACTACAGAACCGGCCCCCAGAAAAACAAACAGGAGCGTGACGATAAATTCCGCAAGCGTAGATCGCCACGCTTCCCGAGAGGTGAATTTACGCTTGCTGGTTTCCAGCATCTCACCTATCCTTGGTTAGCCAGCCCGGCGCAGGGATACCCCTACAGTAATATGTAATGTTCTCCTCGGTCAAGATACACCATGGAATAAATTTCGACGCCGGATGCTAACTAGCGGCCAGGGATTCCTCAACTTCCCGGCAAGCGGGCATCCTGGGCACCGAGTAATTGGCTACCCAGTTCTCCCTGAACGGAGTTTGACGTTCAGCCCGCCGAGCAGCTATCGACGATGGATTGGAAGATTAGCTTGCCGTCGGTGCCGCCGAGAATGGCTTCGCAGCAACGCTCGGGGTGGGGCATCAACCCCAACACGTTTCCAGCCTGGTTGGTGATCCCGGCGATGTTGTTGGCCGAGCCGTTGGGGTTTGCATCGTCGGAAATGGCGCCGGAGGGCTCGCAGTATCGAAGCAGCACGCGGCCTTCCTGCTCCAATTCCTCCAGAATCTCAGGCTCGGCAAAGTAGTTGCCGTCGCCGTGGGACACGGGCACCTGGAGGATTTGTCCTCGTTCACAAGCGTTGGTGAAGGGAGAATCAACGCTCTCGGTTCGCAGATTGGTCCATTGGCACCGGAATTCCAGGTGATGGTTCCGGAGCAACGCACCGGGCAGCAGTCCGGCCTCGCACAGTATCTGGAAGCCGTTGCAGATGCCGATGACTAGACCGCCCGCCGCCGCGAACCCGTCCAAAGCTTTCATCACCGGCGAAACCCGGGCCATGGCGCCCGGCCTCAGATAGTCGCCGTAGGAGAAGCCGCCGGGCAGTATCACACAGTCGTAACCCGAGAGATCGTCTTCCTGGTGCCAAACGTAGCCGGCATCTTGATGGAGGACGTCTTTGACGGCGTGGTAGCAGTCGGTCTCGCTCCAAGTACCGGGGAAAACTAAGATTCCAAACCGCATAGGCGGGTTCCTAAGCCCCGGACTCAAGCAGTTGGGTGACCAGGTCGTTGACCGCGTTACCGTCGGCTTTGCCTTTTACCTGGGGCATCAACTTTCCCATCACCTTGCCCTTGTCCCCGGCGGAGGTCGCGCCAACTTCCTTGATGACATCCGACACCAGTTGGGCCAACTCTTCAGGGCTTAGCTGGGGAGGCAGATAGGGGATCAGGATGGCTAGCTCCGCCGACTCTTTGGCCACCAAGTCGTCCCGGCCACCTTGTTCAAACATTCGGATGCTATCCCGGCGGTCGCTGACCTGTCTGGAGATCGCGTCTAACATACCCTGGTCGTCTAGGGTTTTACCCAGAGGTTTTTCCACATCCTGGACTTTGGCTTTCAAGAAGCGCAAAGCCTCCAAACGAACCTTGTCACGGTCCCGCATCGCTTGGATGATGTCCTCTTCCAATTTTTCCCGAATGGTCATGGTTCCGATCCTCACTTGAGAGATAGCCTATCAACCCTAGTATACATGTGCCCAGGCGTGACGAAAACGTTCTACCCTAAGATGCCATATTTTCGCTCCCCAAAGTCCACGGCCGTGCAACCCTCTCCTTCCCAATACAGGCGGTTATTTGCTATACTGCCCCTTGGTTTTGGCCCTGCCTAATCTAGGCAGGGTTTGATCGTGTGTATTCAGGGGGAGAGATGCCGGGCTACGCAGTAATCGGCGGCCAGTGGGGCGACGAGGGCAAAGGGAAGATTATCGACTACCTTGCCGGAAGGGTTGACGCCGTGGTCAGGTACGGTGGTGGGAGCAACGCCGGCCACACCGTGGTCAATGACAAAGGCACCTTCCAGCTTCATATGGTCCCCTCGGGCATATGCTGGCCGGGGGTTGCCGGAATAATCGGCAACGGAGTGGTGGTTGACGCCGACGTACTGCTGGGCGAGCTGAGCGAATTGGATGCCCGGGGTATAGATACCTCCAACCTATTTGTGAGCGAGCGAGCCCACCTCATCATGCCTTACCATGTGCTCCTGGACGAATTAGAAGAAAAGGCTCGGGGAGACTCGGCGATCGGGACCACCGGCAGGGGTGTCGGTCCAGCCTACGTGGACAAAACTGGCCGGATGGGCATCAGGGTCGGCGATCTGTTGGACGTCGAGAGCACCTTACGGCCTCGGTTAGAGCAGGCTCTGGCCTTCAAGAATGCCTTGATAACCAAGATATACGAGGCGGAAGCCCTGTCTATACAGGACATCCTCGACAAGTGCGCCGATTGGGCCGCCCGTCTGGCCCCTCACATCCAAGCCACCGAGCAAACGATCCAGGACCTGCTGGCCCAAGACAAGGCCGTTTTACTGGAAGGCGCCCAAGGTACCCTGTTGGATATCGACCACGGGTCGTATCCCTACGTCACCTCCTCTTCACCTTCAGTAGGTGGGGCCTGCATCGGCTTGGGCATCCCCCCCCAGGCAATCGCCGGGGTGGTCGGCGTTTTCAAAGCCTACTCCACCAGAGTGGGTGGCGGACCCATGCCATCGGAGATTTTCGGCGAAACGGCTGAGGGCCTGCGGGAGACGGCCCATGAATACGGCACCACCACCGGCCGTCCGCGCCGGATCGGGTGGTTCGACGCAGTAGCCGCCAAGTACAGCAGATTGGTCAACGGGATGACCGGCTTGGTATTGACCCGGCTGGACATCCTGGACGGCTTTCCTTCGGTCAAAGTGTGCGTGGGATACCAAGTGGACGGCCAAAGAATCGACCGTTTCCCGTCCAACACCAGCCTGCTGGCCCAATGCCAGCCGATATACGAAGAGCACCCCGGCTGGTCCCAACCGACGGCCAGCGCCACCAGCCTGTCACAACTGCCCGAAAACGCCATGTCGTACGTGAATCGGATCGAAGAACTGGTGGGCTGCCCGGTGCAGATCATCTCCACCGGTCCCAACCGGGAAGAGACGATAGAAGTCTCTAGGGTTATTCCCTAGACCCCCATTCCTCAAAGTTCGAGCGAATAGTACGGTTTCAAGTTGATCGTGGTAGATTCGCCAGTTCAAACGATGGGCGATTCGTCTCACTCCTCTCCTTCCGCCGAAGGATCAGAGTCTCATGCCTGGTTGTAGCGGTCACCTAAGATTTCCCGACTCCGCCAGGGACTCGCGACGAAGTCGGAGCCTCGCCGCCCTTCCGCCGAAGGGCTGGTGTCGGAATGACAATGTGCGCGGCCAAAGGTTGGCAATTATATTTTCGGAGCAATGACTTTAGTCACCCGCGCATGAAAAATATAGACGTCAATATGCGCAATCGCAGACATAATTGCACCAAGCTACGTACGTTCGCTTATATTCGGACGAGAATGGCGATTCTCATTTCGAAGATCTAGAGATTCCTCTGACGCCCGTGGATTTTGCCCCCCTGCCGCTCCTCTGAACATTGCCCAGTTTCTGCCTGCCACCCAAACCGTCTGGGTAGGAGCTCCCGTAGGGTGGGCGGGAGATGCACCGCATCCAAGGGCAGGAAGACAGATTTTTTGTACCATGCAGGGCGAGTACGAGGTAACTGCCAGTGACGGTACGATACGTGCCTTCCCCGTCGGAAGCGTCATTTTACTCGAAGATACCACCGGGAAAAGACACTCCACCCGTGTCACGAGCCAAGGTGACGCTCTGATCTTCGCTGTCGTTTTGGCGGACCCTGACTGAGGTCCCGGACAGCAGAAAGCTAGGCGGGAATCGGCAAGTCTATGTCGTAGTTCGACAGCACGTCGCGAATCTTCTCAGCCGACTTGTCGTCCGGGGGCACTAGAGGGAGCCTCATCGGACCTACGTTGAATCCCACGTGATTCAACGAGTACTTGAGAGGGATGGGGTTGGAGACGATAAACATCACTTTAAACAATGGCAGTAATCTGCGGTGCTCGGCCGCGGCCTTCTCCAGGTCCCCCTCCAGCAGGTATCCCATCATCTGTTTGATCTGGTTCCCCACCAGATGGGAGAGTACGCTCACCACACCGTAGCCACCGGTGGCCATGATGGAGAAGGTCTCGTCGTCGTTGCCACTCCAGACCCGAAAGCCATCACCGGCCCCATCGATGATCCGCGTGATCTGGTTCAGGTCGCTCCCGGCTTCTTTCACGCCGACGATGTTATCGATGTGACTCAGCCGGATGGTGGTCTCGTCGGTCATGTTCAGGCTGGTGCGGCTGGTAACGTTGTAGAGAAGGCAGGGTAAACTGGTGCTCTCCGCGATGGCTTTGAAGTGCTGGTAAAGGCCTTCCTGAGGCGGCTTGTTGTAAGCGGGCACCGTCAGTAACAGCGCATCGACGCCGACCGCTTCTGCCTCCGCGCTCAGTTCGATGCTTTTCGCCGTATCGTTGTCGGTGGTGCCGGCGATGACCGCGCCCCGGGAACCGATGGCTTCTTTCACCTCGGCGTAAAGCCGGATCTTTTCCTCGGAGCTGAGGGTCGGGCCTTCTCCGGTGGTGCCGGTGATCACCAACCCGTCGCTGCCTGAGTCGAGAAGGGCATTGGCCAGGCGCTTGGCTTGATCGTAGTCCACCGCTCCCTTCTCATCGAATGGAGTGACCATCGCCGTTATTAGCCTGCCTATCTCTGTCATGATCTGGCTCCTGAGCTATCGGATAGATTCCCGGATCTGACCAGCGGCGGCGGCTAGCGGGCCGCGCTGCTTGGTTGCCGAGGCTCGATGCGTCTTCTTGCCACCAATTCCTCGGCGATCTGTATCGAGTTAAGGGCCGCGCCCTTGCGCAAGTTGTCCGACACCACCCACATAACCAGCCCGTTGGGGTGGGACACGTCCCGGCGGATACGGCCGACGAAAACATCGTCGGTTCCGGTCACATCATAAGGCATCGGATATTCTGATTTGGCGGGATCGTCCAGCACGGTAACCCCGGGAGCAGCCTCCAGCACCTCTCGGGCTTCTCCCGGCGACATGGGGCGCTCAAACTCAATGTGCACCGCGGCGCTGTGGGATACGTAAACTGGAACGCGCACGCAAGTGGCCGATATGGCGATGTCCGGCGCGTGCATGATTTTCCGGGATTCCTGCATCATTTTCCGTTCCTCGTTGGTATAGCCATCATCGAGGAAACGATCGATGTGTGGGATGACATTGAAGCCTATCTGCTGGTTTATCGCTTCCGCCTGAACTTTAGCCTTGCCGTCCAGCAACTCCCGGCTTTGCTGTTCAAGCTCCACGATACCAGCGGCGCCGGCGCCGGAGACCGACTGATAGGTGTCGGCGACGATACGTACAATGGGGTTATGCTTCCGCAGGGGATGGCACAACATAACCAATGGGGTTGTGGAGCAGTTAGGATTGGCGATGAGCCCGTTATGCCACTCCACGTCTTGGCCGTTGACCTCCGGAACCACCAAGGGAACGGATTCGTCCATGCGAAAAGCGGAGCTGTCGTCGATCACCACCGCTCCCTCAGCCACGGCTTGAGGCGCCAGTTTCCGGCTCACCTCCGTAGGCACGCGGATGAACGCGATGTCCACATCCCGAAAGGAACCTTCCGTGGTTTCCTGCACGACGATCTCTCGGCCGCCCACCGTAATCACCTTACCAGCTGAGCGGCTGGAGGCCAGCAACTTGATGTTGGGCAGCTTCTCGTAACGTTTCTCGAGAATACTCAGGAATTGTGTGCCCACCGCTCCGGTGGCCCCTACAACCGCTATGGTAAGTTCGTGCACCGTTGACTCTCTTGGATGAAAATGGTTCGACAAGTTGGCCACCAACGGAGAAATCTCCTCTTCCGTTTGTCCTGAGCCTGTCGAAGGACCCGTGGATACACATCTGGAGATGGCCGGAATCCGGGATTTCTCTAGGCCTTGGCTAGAGGCCCAAAATGTTTTCCAAGCCTACCACAAGACCTCGCCGGTTCACAACTTCACGGATGCAGCGCACCACGCCGGGCATATAGCAGTCCCGGCCAAGAGTATCGTGGCGCAGGGTTAATGTTTGGCCCAGAGCGCCCAAAATAACCTCGTGATGGGCGCTCCGACCGGGCATGCGGATGCTATGGATTGTGACACCGTTGTATTCGCCGCCCCTGGTGCCGGGTAGGTTTTCCCGCTCGGTGACGTTCCGGGTGAACTGCTTTTTGTCCCCGATGCTTTTGGCTAGATTCATGGCGAATCCCGAAGGGGCATCGATCTTGGCTTCGTGGTGGGATTCCACGATATCCACATAGTCGAAATACTCAACCGCCTGTTCAACCAACCTCTTCAAGACAACCGCGCCCAGGGCGAAATTGGGCGCGGCGATCACGCCGATGTTGTTGTCGTTCGCCACCGCGTCTAGCTGCCGAAGGTTGTCGTCGGTCAACCCGCTTGCTCCCAACACCAGATGCACGGACCGCCCTGCCGCCATCAGTGACGCCTCCATGGAGGCTGTGGCATTCGTGAAATCCACCAATACGTCGGGGGTTGTCTCGTGCAGCAATTCTTCCAGGTCGGTTGAGAGAGGCACGTCGGACCCGTCGGACAGGCGCAAGCTGGACCCTCTGGGGGTGTGGCAAGCCGCGCCGACCAGGGTCAGGTCTTCCTCACGGCAGACCGCCGAGACGGTTTCCATACCCATCTTTCCGGTAGCGCCATTTACTAACACTCGAATCGGCGCCATGACGCCCCCTAAGGAAACATGATTAGGACCAAGCTAATTCGATGTTAACACGGTCCGGAAATCAGGAAAAGCAAGACCCAGCTCCGATTGCATCAGGGCCGGGTCTATAAAACTCGAATCGTTTTGGACCGGACTTTCCTAGGCCGGTAACGTCCCTATCGGGCTGGGCTGCCGCCCGGCCTGGGTCCACGGCCAGAACCTCCTGGTCCGCCAGGGCCGCCAGGTCGCCGGTTCCGGTCTTGCGGACCACGGCCGCCGCCGCCGCCGCCGCCGCCGAAGCCTCCTGGCCGGCGCGGGCCTCGGTCGAACCCGCCGGATTGCACCGGTTGCCGCGGGGGAGGCGTAATGGGGCTGCCGTCGTCGCCAAACAAGGCGCGGCGGGAGAGGTTTATCCTGCCTTGAGAGTCGATCTCCTGAATCATTACCGTGATCTCTTGGCCAACTTCAGCTTCGTTCTCAACGTCGCCCATGTCGCCGGACCGGACAAGACCGTCACGTCCGGGCAACAACTCGACAAACACTCCGAAGCTGGTTAGCCTGACGATCTTCCCGGTGAAGATATCCCCAATCTGCAACTCCCGGGTAAGACTGTCCACCTTGGCGCGGGCCTGCTGCAGCATAGCGCTGTCGGACCCGCCGATGGTAACTGAGCCGTCGTCCTGCACGTCGATAGACGTTCCGGTCTCCTCGGAGATGCCCCGGATGATTCTGCCACCGGGACCGATGAGGGCTCCGATCTTTTCGACTGGAATCTTCAGCCGGACCATCTTGGGCGCGAAGTCACTGACGTCGTCCCTGGACTCGGTCATGACTTCGTTCATCTTGTCTAGGATGTGAAGCCGGCCTACCCGGGCCTGTTCCAATGCTTGGCTCAACATGTCCACGGTCAAACCTTTGATCTTGACGTCCATCTGTAGCGCGTTGACACCGTCTGCCGAGCCCGCCACTTTGAAGTCCATGTCGCCGAGGAAGTCTTCTACGCCCTGAATATCGCTTAGGATGGCTTGCTGACCATTCTCGCCAACCACCAGTCCCATGGCGATGCCGGCCACGCTTTTCTTTATGGGCACACCGGCATCCATCAGGGCCAGAATCGTTCCGCAGACGCTGGCCATGGAGGTGCTGCCGTTGGAACTGAGCACCTCGGATACCACCCTGATGGTGTAGGGGAAGTCTTCCTCAGAGGGCAGAACCGGTAGAACGGCCCGCTCCGCCAGGGCTCCGTGTCCGATCTCCCGTCGTCCCGGCGAGCCGACTCGCCTGGCCTCACCGGTGGAGAACGAGGGGAAGTTGTAATGGTGCATGAAACGTTTCTTATCGTCGGGGCCAACCGTGTCCAAAACCTGCTTCATGCTCAGTGACCCAAGGGTAACGATGGACAGGACCTGGGTTATCCCCCGGGTGAAAAGGCCAGTGCCGTGGGTGCGAGGGAGCAGGCCTACCTCACAGGAGATCGGCCTGATCTCGGCGGTGGTGCGGCCGTCGGGCCGAATACCCTGCTCCAAGATGCGGCGGCGCACTTCATACTTCAGCACTGCCTTGAAGCCTTCTTTTATCTTCTGCGAAGTGAAATCTTCACCCAGTTGTTCCAGCACTTCGCCTTCGATGCGGTTCTCCCCTTCTTCCAGGACCATCTTGTCCGGGTTGCCCTCCAGCAAAGAGGCCAACCGGCCATCCACGATAGACTGGATCCGGGTCTCCAATTGCTGGGCGTCATCAGTATCAACCTTGGCCTCAACCTTGGTGTTCCCAGCGCGGCTAACCAACTCATTTATCATGCCGATGGTTTCTTGGTTGGCGTCGTTAGCCCTGCGGATGCATTCCAGAATCGTCTCCTCCGAAACTTCATCGGAGCCCGCCTCAATCATCATGATGGCGTCCGGGGTACTGGATAGGATCAGGCTTAGCTGGCTGTCTTTACTCTCCTGATAGGTCGGGTTGACGATGTAATCTCCGTCTTTAAAGGCGACCCTGGAGGAGCCTACGGGTCCCGCGAACGGAATCTTGGACATGGACAATGCCGCGGAGGCCCCAACCATGGCCAATATGTCCTGAGGATGCTCGGGGTCCGCCGACAGAACGGTTACGGTTATCTGAATGTCGTTGTAGAGGCCTTTGGGGAACAACGGGCGTATCGACCGGTCGATCAGGCGAGAAGTGAGGATGCCTTCCTGTCCGGGGCGTCCCTCCCGGCGGAAAAAGCTGCCCGGAATCTTGCCTGCGGAGTAAAGTCTTTCTTCAAAATCGACGGTCAACGGCAGAAAGTCCATTTCAGCCGAACGGGGATTTTCGGACATCACCGCAGTGACAAGTACGATGGAGTCGCCGTATCGGACCGTGACTGATCCGTGAGCTTGACCGGCAAGTTTACCGGTTTCGATGATTAATTTTTCACGCCCTATGGCGCGTTCCAGTGTTGTGGGCATAATAATAGTTAAAAGACCTCGCTTAATTGAGTAAGGACGGTGACCAAATAAGAAACAGCACCCTGGGGAGGGTATTGTTGAGAGCGAGTTTTTTAGCGGCGCAACCCTAGACGGGCTATCAGCGATTGGTAACGTCCGACGTCTTCTTTGGTGAGATAGTTCAGGAGACGGCGGCGCTTGGACACCATAGTAACCAATCCGCGCCGGGAATGAACGTCCTTTTTGTGGACACGCAGATGGCCGGTAATCTGATGGATTCTCGTGGTGAGTATCGCGATCTGTAGTTCTGTGGAGCCGGTGTCTTTTTGGTGGAGTTGGTACTCTTGAGTTACCTGCGCTCTAGTTTCACCGTCAAGCATTCGCTTTGTATGACCTTCGTCCTTCTCTTCTTGTTGCCAAAAATTATAGCACGGCGGCAACTATTGCCGCAACGCAGGCACCCCCCCGATGACGCACCGGTAAGCTCTCGTCATTCGGGCAAAAATCGGGATCCGCTGAGCCCTGTTATCGTCTGATGTTACGCGCCCAGATTCAGCCTCCATGACGGAGGGGCTTACTGCTACAATACGCACCACCTACGCCAAGGGTGTTGAAGATGCGAGACAAGGATACGATCCGCCAAGAAGTCTGGTCCGCAATGCTGGCGGAAGGCGCGTACAAAGGGGGACGGAGTATATATGACCGGATCCCCGACTTTCACGGTGCCCAGGAGGCAGCGGACCGAGTGTTCGAGTTGCAGGCATGGCAAGCGGCCCGAGTGGTGAAGAGCAACCCGGACCTGCCGCAACGTCCATTGCGCCGGAGGGCATTGGAAGAGGGGAAGATAGTCTACATGGCGGTGCCCCGGCTTCGTGAGGAGGAGTGCTTCGTCGAACTGGACCCGGCGGCGCTGCAGGTATCTCCCGCCGGCGCATCCACGATTGCCGGAGCATTTCGCCACGGCAGGCTGGTGACCATCGAGGCGATGCGCCCGGTGGACTTGGTGATATCCGGATCGGTGGCCGTGAACCGGAGCGGCACCCGAATCGGCAAGGGCGGCGGGTATGCCGATTTAGAATACGGACTGGCGGCCGCCGCAGGTATCGTTGGCCCAGACACGCCGGTGGTCACCACCGTCCACGCCATGCAATTACTGGATGAAGAACTACCCTGGACCCACCACGACGTACCGCTAAGCTACGTGGCGACGCCCCAGGAAATCATCCGCTGCGAAGGTGAGTTACCGCGTCCGTCCGGCATCTATTGGGAAGACCTGGATCAGTCCAAGATCGACGAGATTCCCGTGCTAATTAAGCTTCAGGCCCAGCGGTAGAGCGCCCTTTTCTGGTGACGAATAGCTTGTCGAACCGCATCATGCCGTGGCAGCGGCACTTCTTTCCGTTCGTGGTGAGCTTGTCGAACAACAAACCCGCGCCTACGCAGCTATTTCCTACCCCGACGCCCTGCCGCCAAATATCTCAGTAAATTCATGAACCCTGTCCGCGCACTGCTGCTTGAAACCGTCTGACCTGTTAGAGGTCAAGAACTCCAGGTGACTGGTTAGGTCAACAAGCTGGGCACGCTTTGCCCAGTCGTCGGGCAGTCTCATCCCGCCCGATTCCAATCCTGACTGAATCAGGCCGTGGTATTCCGCCGGTGTATGCCGGAGAAGATTGCCGATGTCCATGTAGGGCGTGCCTGAATGGCAGTACTCCCAGTCTAAGACACCGCTAACCGCTCCATTGCTGATCAAAATATTGGTGGGATTGAAGTCCCCGTGGACCAGCCCGCACTCGGATTCCAGTTCTTCCAACCGCCCGGATTCCACTTTCACTATCTGCTCGATCCGGACCACGTATTCCTCGCCGATCCATGCTCGCACGCCGGCCTTGTCTAGACATTCGGCAATGAACCCTCGCACCCCACCGAACGGGAAAGGAGAAACAGACCCGTCCGAATCGATCCAACCCGGCTTTTGGAACACGGTTGAGGATAACCTGGCCAGCGCATCAGCCGCCGCACCGGAATGTTGGGGCAACCTTTCCAACAGCTCCCCGTCCATGAAGGAAAACACTGACCAGTTTTCTCCCCGGTGAATCTCTTGGGGGACCGGAACTAGATCACGGGCCAAGCCCATCACGTAGACTTCACGCTGGGCATCGCCGTGACTGTAGAGACGCAGGACGAATCGCTGGCCGTCGCCAAGTATCAGCTTATAATTTGTGTTGGACTTACCGGCTGCCAAGAGTTCTACCGATGAGAGCTCTCTGCCTTGCAGGAAGCTCTCTATAAGGGACCGGTCGAAGGGCTTATGAGGATTGCGCCTGTCCGCCGCCATGGCGTTGGCTCAGCGCCAACCCAAACCGGTTACCATGCCTCGAAGATAACTAACCTGTCCGATGTGTTGTCCCGAGTCGCTCAAAACGCTGACCAACGCGCTCCATGCAGGGCGCTCGTCCTGGATGTAGCCAACCGGCTGGTCGAACTGATCTTGGGTGAGACCGGAAACCCGCTTCACGGTGGTCTCATGCACCGCTTCGGCGTATCCCAGAAGCAGATCACGGTCTACCCGGAAGGCTTCAACCTGCTCAGGCGTGTCGCCAAGTCCGGTACGTTCGGCTTCGATGCCAAACTTCTCTGCCCAGCCCCCGGACACCCAAATCTCGTCCTCAACACAGATCCTTGAACCGATGCGGTCCCGCCAACGGCTTAGATGCCATATCAGCCAAGCGATCGAATTGGAATCGGCGGTAGGACGGTAATGCAGCTGGTCGTCGGATAATCCGTCGGTCGCTGTTTTGATCCAGCGGCTCTGCCCTTCAAATTGGGCCACGATAAATCCGTTAAGGTCGATGTGGCTGGTAGTCATGTTTCCTCCATCGTGAAGACCTATTTCATGTCATGTAGTGCAACCTGGAACGCCAGCAGACTAGATCAGCCAACCAAGTTAAACCCTTCCGGCAGTGATCTGCGGCCCGTGACGGCTAGAATCAAGTCCGCCGGCTTACCCGACTCCAATGCCAGGTCCGACAGCAAGTGAAGGGTTACCTCTGTAGGAGCCCTGGGAGGCTCATTCGCGACACCGATGACCGACGCCAGGTCCAGCCCATGAATCACCAATTCGAATATACGGGTCGGCAAGTAGTCGATGAGGCGCATACCGCCTACCGGCAAGGCCAGAACCAAGTCGTCGGACACCTGCTCCAATCCAACCAAGACCCTTCCGGCAATCTCGCGCACCGTTTCGGCCGGATCTGGCCCTAAGTCTTGGCCCGATTGGCGTCTCCGTTCCGCCACGTCTTCGGGATTCGCTATCGATTCCATGGCCCGCAGGAAATACGACACCGGTGTCTCGACTTCCACCTGCTCGCCGGGCTGGTTGCAGTATCTTTCCAATGTGGTCATCGCCCGGCTGGTGTGGCCCACTAAGTCTCTAACCGTCCAAACGCCCAGACCGGCAGACTCCCAGCCATCAACCGGGACTTGATCGACCAAGAACAGATAATAGTCAACTGCCTGGCGAAAAACCGTTCGCATTGGGTTCGCTTTCATATGCTTTAAAGGATTAAGTCAGAGTCTTTCTATCGCCGTCTCGACCAACGGCTTAAGAGACCCGCCCACGCCATTTGGCTGGATCGCGGGCGGTGTGTAACACTCCGTATATTGTCGCCACGCCTCTGGAATATTCATAGAAGACCGCATAAGGGAAGCGGCGCACTAAGGCACGCCGATAGCTTTCATGCACCGCACCATACAATTGGGGTCTGCGGACAATCGTTTCAATACAGGCGTCCACGCATCCCAAAAACTCCGCTCCCAAGCCAGGTCTCAAATCCTCGTACCAGGCGTATGCTTCTACCAGGTCTAGTTCTGTATCCGGCGCTAACACTAACTCAGTGGTCAAAGCGCCTTTCGACCTTTCGTTTGACCGCTTCCCAGGTAAGTCCGGCGGCTGGATTCTTGCTTAAATTGGCCTTCCGGCGCGCTAGCTCTTCCTTTTGCCAGTCGTGGACGGGTACCCCTTCAACGCTCGTTGCAAGGTCGTCCCATAGATCCTCGACCAGTTGGAGTTTTTCTGAAGGGCTCAGATCGAAAATCGATGTGTCTCCCGTGTCCATCTAAACCTCCCTGAATCCTCTTCAAAGTCCACTAAACAGTAAAACCGACTCGCTATGACGGCTGCCCCACTGCATCTATTACACCTAACTCTTCCATCATCGTAGTGATCTGCTGCCAGGTTTCCTCTTCCACGTCGATACCGTCTCTACGCCGGGTCTGCTCCGTGCGGTACTCCGGCTCGCCGGGATACATGACCTCGGAGAACCCGGCAGCAGGCGGCGAGGTTTTGACGAACTCGGCGAATTCCTTGACCTCTTTCTTGAACTCGGCCAACGGCCTGAAGTGCTCCACGTTGTACACCGTGATGAAGCAACCGTCATTGTGCCGGGCAAGGGGGTCTAGGCCGAACCCAAGGCCCGTAAGCAGGCCTGAGAAAACCTCCACCATGAAGGATAGCCCGTACCCTTTGTGGCCCTGGTCCGCGCCCACGGGCAGGATGGCTCCACCGGCCCGGTAGTCTTCAGGGTCAGTGGTGGGGTTGCCATCCTTGTCGATGATCCAACCCTCAGGCACAGGCTCCCGCCGGTTGCGGGCCAGGGCGATCTTACCGGCCGCCACGGCACTGGTGGCCATGTCCAGCAGCACCGGGCCCTCCAGGTCGCTGGGAATGCCGATGCATATGGGGTTAGTCCCCAGCCTACGGGCCCGTCCGCCAAAGGGCGCCACCGCCTTGGGGCCGGCCCCGGAATCCGCGGTGACCATCGCGATCATTCCTTCCTGTATCGCCATGGTTGGGTAGTCTCCGAGACGCCCTATATGGCTCTGGTAATGGACGGTGATGGAGGCCACTCCGTTCACTTTGGCCTTCTCAATGGCCATGCGCATGGCCTTTTCGGTGACCACGAATCCGAATCCCCAGTTACCGTTTATCACGGCGGTGCAGGGAGCCTCCTTTTCCACGACGAAGGGAGCGCCGGGAACGATATGCCCCTTGTTGATACGCTCCACGTACTCGGCAATATGGATGACGCCATGAGAGTCGTGGCCCACCAGATTAGCCTTGACTTGGTGGGTGGCCACCACCTCGGCCTCCTCGTGGGAAACTCCCTTGGCCCTATAGATGTGATAGGCCACCTTGTGCAGATATTCGGGCGTGAATACAGGCATGGGGGATACCTCCTTGCTGGATGTGGGAGAGGTTAGGACTGCTCACCGCAGAGGCCACAGAAAGCGCGGGGTTATTTTTTGTTTCCGTCACCGATGCGGTTATTTGGATGGCTTATAAGTTAGGTGGTAGTCTATCGCCGGGCTGTAGGCTTGTCTACTTTGGCGTCGTGACAGCCGCCTCCGGCCTCAAGTGGCAACGCGGCGTCAACTTGTTGGCCCGGTCCGCCCATGATATTCTTACTTGTGCAAGCCCCTGTAGCTCAGTGGATAGAGTGCTGGCCTCCGGAGCCAGAGACGAGAGTTCGACCCTCTCCGGGGGTACCATCGGACACCACTCCAAATCGCCCATCCGTCTTTCTACACGGAAGGCAGGGTGATTTCCTCCCCAGGAGAGGACCGTTCCCATCCTGGTGATACAAGTCGGGGCGTGGCCCAGCGGCAGGGCGCCTGGTTTGGGACCAGGAGGTCGGCAGTTCAAATCTGCCCGCCCCGACCAGATATAACTCAGGCGTGAATTGGTGTCCGCTGTTTTCCACGATAAACCAACTATTGCCGCAATTGCTGCAGCAACCGGGTGAAATAGCCCCTCGTTACATTCTTGGTAACCGTCATCGCTTCGCCACTTGGTCCCACCGCACCCTAAGCATTCTCTCGCCGTCCAGCACCACATGATAGCCAGCGGCATACTCGTTGGGATGGTCCACGGTCTTCTGGAACACAGCACTGTACCTAGAGCGCGATTCCAGTAGTATTCGAGCCAAAGGAGTGCTTGAAAGCGCGCAGGTGAACATGGTCCAAGGGGGGAATTAGATGATGATGGCTATGTACGCGGGTGTGCAAGGAATCGCAACGGGTCCGTGTTTGATTCACTGACGGCAGTTTGCGCCAATAACCTATGTAATTCCCCTATTTGCCTGTCTTTCTCTTTCAGTTGATCCCGTAGGACTTCCAGCAGGGCGTTGTCGCCGTTGCCGTTGGGCCGCGAAAGATTTTGCTGATTGTCAGGGATGTCGATTAGCCAGCGGTATCCCTGCACTGTCTTCTGTTTCGTCCCTTGGATTAATCCTTTAGCTAACCGTCGTCTAACCGTTTGGGTAGATATGTGTAGGGCGTCAGAGGCTTCGTTGATTGACACTCGCATGGTTGCAAGTTTACCTGGTTGGGTAACCAGTCGAGTACCTGGCGGCTATGCGGTGTTTATCGGGTTTCAACCTAGTATGTCCGTGGTTAGCGCCGACAGGTAGCGGCTCTATGCGACAACATACCTCTGCCATGGCGCGCCGGTTGGAGACCCAGGTTACTCCCCCAAACCGGCATGGATTAGGCATCTTGGTGTCCTAGTGATTGGTCGTCGCCAACGTTTTGGAACTGAACCTCTGTGCTGACTGGTGATTGGGGCTAAATGCGATAATCAGGACGGACAGCCCTACACATTGAGGGATTGCCGATGAGTGATAACAACGGCGGTAGCAGCATGGAAATGGCGCTGCCTGCCGGAGCCGCTTAAATAACCGCCAAAGAGGAACATTCCGCTTAACTTTTAGCCCTGTAAAGACTCAATCAATCAGCAGCATACCGGGAGTCCCTCACCGTTTCGCCTAACAGCAGCCCGGCTACTACTTGGATTAACGCTTCCTGACTTGTTGCTAAGGTAGCACCAAGGATTCCTGAGCTAAGCCCAACGGTTTGATTTCTACCCCCTCCGCATACATCCTAAACTTGCCCCTTGGAAAATCCTGCTCCCGACTGCTATGCTTTCGGCATATGCCCACTGGGCACCGGGCCTGCTGGAATTGATCCGGTAGGGAGGCATCGCCAGACTTGCTGATTTATGGTGACAGGATAGGTAAACTGGGGAGAATAGTCACCGCGTGTGACGCTGTCATATTCGACTCTCCGGGGGAGAAGGTGTTGCTTACCCGCCGCACGGACAACGGCCGATGGTGTTTGCCCGGGGGAGCCATGGACCCCGGCGAAAGCGCATCCGAGTGTTGTGCCCGGGAGGTCCTGGAGGAGACTGGATTGGTTGTCACTGTCGGCAGGTTGATCGGTGTTTACTCCACTCCACACCGGATCACCGAATACGCCGACGGGAATCGAAAACAGGCGCTAGACTTAGTTTTTGAGGCGGTGCGGATCAGCGGGGAGCTCAGTGTCTCTGATGAAACGACGAAACTCGGATACTTCTCACCAGAGCAGATGAAGTCCATGGATGTGATGGAATTGTTCCACGAGAGGGTCAATGACGCTTTCGCAAGACAGGGGCAGGCGTTCCTACGCTGATCTGGGCATAATCAGAAGAGGGGCTTGAACATCGTGACTACGTATAAGCCTACAAATGCCAGGTATTGGTGCGTTACCGACTTAGAATGTACCGGCCTTGATCCCGAACGGCATGAAATCATCCAGGTTGCCCGAGTCGTGATAGACACGGTCGACGGGCAGATAATCCCCGATCTGACGATGTCCGAGTACATCCAACCCACCCGATGGGATCAGCGCGACAACGTGGCAATGAAAGTCAACGGACTGACTCTGGGAAAGCTTCAAGCCGAGGGAATCTCGGCAAAGCTGGCGTTGGAAGACTTTGGCCGTGGTGTGAACTGGAATGAAACCGTGCTGGCCGCTTGGGGCGCGGATTTCGAGACTAAGTTCCTCTGGGATGCATTCCGGCGGATCGACCGAATCGTGCCGTTCAACTTTAAGGTGATCGACGTACGAAGCCTGGGGCACTTTCCACGGGCTAAGCAGGGTTTCACCGAATACCTGGGTCTTGGGGAATCATGCGATTATTACAGCGTTCCCTTCGATAGCGGCAAGGCCCACGATGCCCTGTATGACGCCACCAAGACTGCGGAATTGGCCCTGGCGTTGCTGAAGTTGGACGAGTGATATTCCCTTGCCTCGGCCCGACCGGCTACAGAGAAGCCAGCCCTGGACAACCAAGGGCGATAATCTTATGGTTCGGGATCAAGAGTTGGCGATTCATGTCTGCCCGTACCGGCCAGATGGAACCTCTAGGTATGGTTTGTCAGCGGCTAATCCTGTCCATCTTTGGCCAACAACCACTTATACAGGAGCCGAGAATCTCCAAAGCTACTCCCACCGGCTGCTGGGTCGCGCCGGTTCAAGGAAGAGCGCTTAGGGAGTCGACAAGGCGTGTCGGAAATAGACTAGGCCGGGGCGTGAAACAACCAAACACCAACAGCCATGAGGTATTGCCATGACCACCAAGCGAAAGTCGTTCACCTATTCTTGGGGTAGCGGGTACGTCGCCGAAGAAGCCAGGGTGGAAGGCGAGTATCACGTCCCCACGCTGCAACTACTGAAGTACACCGAAGGTGAGGCCGCCGGCAATTTGAGCGTTAGGTTCTGCCACTACGGCCACGCCGGCAACTTCCGGCGGTCGCCGCTGATGATGTCACCTGACGAAATAGACATGATGCGGGAAGCACTGCACGAGACGCCGGAGCTGCGGGAGTTGCTACGCAGGTTGGTTGGGGATTAGGCGAGTACTCGGCGCCATCGGTAACCGGGCCGTCCTACGTCTTGGAGACGCTTAGATTTCATCCTCATTAATCTGGGTTTGAGCGATTTCTTGGAAGTTTTGAAAATCCAGTTTCCCACCATCCGCATATGCCACGGCGATCAGCAGGTTAGGGTTCATCTTTTTCAAGACTATGTGCAGATTCCTTTGACTGGTGGGCAGGTCACAACATCCCCCTACTCTTCCCGATACCCAGCCGTTACGACCTGCCCAGTCTACTTTTCCCAACGCGCTCATCTGCCTGCCGCCCGTGATTCATCTAGGCCTGCCATCACATCTTGAGGAGCGGATCGGCTCCCACTACCCGGTTTCTCACCCCACGTCTCGTCGAAGGGATCCACTTTCTGGTGCTTACGTTCCAGCGGCACGGCCGATGGGCCAAGACCCTTATCTAAAGTATCCAGCGTTTGGCAGGGGTAGCTTTCCATCACACACATTATGTTAAGTTCGCTATTTACTAATACCATTTTATATGGTAAAAAGTCCGTTGAATGAACGATGTTCAAGTATTGGTTGCCAAACTTCAAGGCAAAGGCTGGACTTTGACCGCCATTGCCGATGAATTCGAGATTAGCCGCAACGCAGTGGATTCTTGGCGGTCAGGGAAACATCAACCGCGACAGTCTCTTATTGTGAAGCGTGAACTGGAACGGCTGTTGGACCGCAGGCGAATACCTAAAAGGCGCAGGATGGTCAGAAAATCCAGTTAGAACCGGTAACAAGCGATCAGCAACAGTCAGACATGGTGCTAGCACCATGGTGAAAACCCGGTCCGAAGATTAGGCGACCTCTATTTTGCAATGGCATGATGTTTGGTAATCTTAAGTTGGGTGGACGTGCGGATGCGAAAAACACACCGGATTGGTGTTCACAAGGAGGACACAGAATGTTTGCCAAGACCCTCATAAGAGACCAAAGATGAATCACCGGTCTTGAAGCGGCCATCGTACTAATCGCTTTCGTAGTGGTGGCTTCGGTGTTTGCTTTCGCCGTTCTGAGCACCGGATTGCTCAGCTCGGAAAAGAGCAAAGAGACGGTACTAGGTGGATTAGAAGAAACATCATCAACCCTGAGTGTACGGGGCGATGTTATCGGTGACGCCGATTCCACCAAAGCCTGGTTAGATACCGTCAAGTTTACCCTGACCAGCGCCGCCCAGGCCGCGGACTCAGTGGACCTCTCCAGCACCGGCGTAGTTCTCACCTACCTCGATGAAGACCAAGCTCTCAACTGCTCCAATGGATCGGGCTCTTCGAACACCTGCTACTGGACAACTTCCTGGATAATCGGATCCGGGGACTTGGTAGATCCGGGTGAGCAGGTGGCCGTTACCGTGAATCTGTCCACTATGACGCCAATCCTGGGTCTAAAGAAGGAATTCACTATCCAGGTGAAGCCCAACAAGGGAGCGGTCATCATCATCAACCAGACCACTCCCCCGGAATTCAAGGCGGTTCAGGCTTTGAACTAGCAAAGCTATTTAGGGTTCCAATCCGTTTTTCCGGCCAGGGGGTACCCCGATATGCCTAGGGGATTTCGGGGCTGATCTATGCTAACGATGCGTCATCGCCCGGGCTTGGTTTCAACTCCCCGGCGCGGAATTTATGTCGAATCCGGTTAGTCCCCTGACCTCTGGGGATCTACCTCACCAACTCTCCACCAAAGTTCTCCGTACCTGTTCCCCGTATCTCCGATCTCGGTAGTTTTCCCTATGTACCTTTGCGTCCAGTGCTGTTAGATTGGTTTCCATAAGAAACAAGAGTGATATGGGGTAAGCGGAGGAGATGGAGTGGCGGAACTGGAGGAGAGGGTAGAGCGGCTTGAAGGTGAATTGGTGGAGATCAAGGCGGGAATTAAAGATCTATTGATCGAACTGAAAGTGCTGATGGCCCGGGATAAGAATCCCCTTGCGGACGAATCCGCCGAAAATCACAGTCCGGCCCGTAACTCGCCGGTGATAGTAGTAGCGCCCTCACCATTGGTCTAGACGCCAAGGCGGACGCTATCCGCTTACCATAATCGCTCAACTCGACCGACTGTCGTGTCTAGCTTCCCCGCTCCCGATTCGTCTTTGCTCAACACCGTCTTTGACATCCAGATATGTTTTTCACACTTGGACGGACGTAGTAGCATCCAACGCGGAAGCTAAATCAACGGGACCCACACCGCGACATTTCCTCCATGACAGAGGCGACCCGGCGCCTCCTTTGCAGCAACTCTCCAACCCCTCAGAGAACTTTGACCCGGGCGTTCCCTCTGAGACGCCACCCTACTTAATCCTAATCACCCGTGACAAACTTCATCGAAATAGAGTTCACGCAATGCCGGGCATTCTCCTGGGTGAGCCGTTCGCCGAAGAAAACATGCCCCAAATGTCCGCCGCAAGCACTGCACTCTATCTCCGTTCGTTGGCCGTCTGGGTCGGCTATCTGATTAACGGCGCCCGGGATCTCTTTGTCGAAGGCCGGCCAACCGCAACGAGCGTCAAACTTATTAACGGAGCTATACAGCTCAGCGTTGCACCGGCGGCAGGTGTAGGTGCCCGTCTCATAAAAATCGTCGTACTCTCCCGTGAAGGGTCGCTCCGTTCCCTTGGATTCGATGATATACCGCTCTTCAGCCGAAAGCGGATTGAACTTTGACGTATCCAATTTCCCTCCCTTTTGTCTCAACCGGCGGTTCATCAAAATGCCCCTTTGGCGCCCTTGATTTTACACCCGTACCAGTGACGGCGCACGGGTCTGGCACCTTACGCCGAAGAAGGAGGCGCCAGCGTCCATTAAAGCTAGAACTACTAAGACGGAGGTGAGGCGCCTTACTGGCCCTGGGTCCGGACGATCCGCGCTTACCTCCGACGGTGTGACGGAGGACAATCGCGGTCCGAGATGAGTAATGGCGCCGCCGACCGCCACCCACTTCCAAGGACTCCCTCAGATTCTTCTTCCTGCCCTCGTCTAAATAGTCTTATGGGCGAGGCTACGTAGCCATCTACGTAATATTGAGGTGGTCTGGGAAATTTGAACAGGTAGCTAAGAGAGAGTCCCGCTCCTAGAATTGCAAAAAAGGAGCAGGACATGAAACAGATACGGAAGAAACAC
>Ga0208830_1000073_pt1 | contig 56196 bp, 53 predicted proteins | sample DeeseametaMP2634_FD_184169 | JGI IMG/M metagenome (GOLD analysis project Ga0208830, IMG submission 184169) | Marine microbial communities from the Deep Atlantic Ocean - MP2634 (SPAdes) | ecosystem: Environmental > Aquatic > Marine > Oceanic | place: Northeast of Antigua and Barbuda, North... | reverse complement strand
CGGATACAGCATTGGCAACTGGTCGTTCTACACGGATCTGACCTACGCAGAGCCGGGCACCGAAGGTAACGACAGTAACACCATCCGCGCCTTCGCTCCCGGCCTGAGCTACAAATATGGCCCTGGTTGGATGTACCTCGAGTACCTGACACAAAACGGCTATTTCGACCGTGACGGACAGGCGTTAGAGGGGGACTTTGATGCCCTGTATGCCACGATCGATTTTTATTTCTGAATGGATTAAATAAATACCCACTGCAGACTTTTTAAAGACTCATCCGCAGTTGGCGCTTTTCCCTCTTCTGCCCGCGTATTATGCTGGTCGCTACTGTGCCAATACCTAAAAAGGGAATGACTTATGGCCGCGGGCAGCCTTCTCGCATTACTTGATGATATCGCCTCAATACTTGATGACGTTGCAGCGATGTCAAAACTCGCAGCTAAGAAGACTTCAGGTGTACTTGGTGACGACCTCGCGCTGAATGCTCAGCAAGTGACTGGCATCCGTGCTGAACGCGAATTACCTGTCGTCTGGGCCGTTACCCGGGGATCGCTGTTAAACAAGCTGATACTTGTGCCATCGGCTCTGATCATCAGTGCATTTCTGCCCCAAGCGATTATCTGGCTGATGATGATTGGTGGCGCATATCTCTGCTTTGAAGGGGTAGAAAAACTGGTACATAAGTTTTTCCCCCACGAAGAAGAGAAAGAGGAGCGACGCGCAGCCGTGGCAGATCAATCTGTCGACATGGTGGCTTTTGAAAAAGAGAAGATTAAAGGGGCTATCCGGACCGACTTTATTCTGTCCGCAGAAATTATTGTTATTTCACTGGGCACCATGGCCGAAGCTGCACTTCTGACACAGATTATTGCACTGTCCGTACTGGCGCTGTTATTTACTTTTGGCGTTTATGGTCTGGTGGCAGGGATAGTGAAACTGGATGATGCCGGCCTCTGGCTGACAGAGCAGCGCAATGCTGCATTAGGCAGATTTAAAGCCCTGCTCGGACGATTCTTGCTGAACCTCGCGCCCCGCCTGATGAAGCTTCTGTCCGTGGTTGGCACTCTGGCAATGTTTCTCGTGGGAGGCGGTATTCTCGCTCACCATATTCCGGCGCTCGAACACTGGGTTCATGACACCTCACAAAGCCTGAGCTACCTTGCCATCCCTGGTGCAGCCACCCTGATCGCCATGATGGCTAATCTGACGACTGGCGTTCTGGCCGGAATCGCAGTGCTGATCCCGGTGACTCTGATTAAAAAGCTCCGCTCTTAAACCGGGTTGTCGATGTCGATAAATTCGACGTCGACCGGAAACTCATCGGCCAGATATTCACCCAGAGCCTTTGCACCGTAACGCTCTGTGGCGTGGTGTCCGGCACTGAAAAAGTGAGTACCGGTTTCTCGCGCAAGGTGCACCGCAGGCTCGTTAATCTCGCCAGTCAGGAAGGCATCGACGCCAGCATTCACAGCTTTCTGCAGGTATCCCTGAGCACCACCAGTACACCAGGCGATGGTTTCTATGGTGTCATTCTCTTCGCCGATATGAAGCGGTTCACGTTTAAGGCACTCACCCAGCCAGGCGCGGAATTCTTTACCACTCATCGGACGCGGCAGGCGCCCTATATTTCCGGGCACGGACAGGTCGCTTTCGTCCAGAGGCCCATCCACCTGAAGCCCAAGCACGTCAGCCAGCTGAGCGTTATTTCCGTATATGGGGTGCATATCCAGTGGCAGGTGATAGGCAATCAGATTGATATCGTTCGCGAGGAGGCTTTTCAGTCGCTCACGTTTTATGCCGGTGATACGTTCGTCCTCACCTTTCCAGAAATAACCATGGTGAACCAGAATGGTATCCGCCCCACGCTCAATCGCGGCATCGATCAGCGCCTGACTGGCGGTGACCCCCGTTACGATACTGGAAATATGCTCTGCGCCCGCCACTTGCAGACCATTGGGACAATAATCGCGGATACGATGGCTCTGCAGAAGATTATCGAGATGCTTTAACAGTTCCTTACGCTCGACAGCCATGGTCTTGTCACCTGTAAATTTGTTAAATTAGCAGCAGTTTATCACCAGCACCCCGGATCTCTGAACTGTGCCAGTCTGCATCGGCCAACATGAGGGTGCTTTATGCTCTCCGTACAGGCCGTCAGGTCTGTCGGAACACCAGGAGTTATCAGATGTCTTTGGTGCAAGGATTTGCAGTGCGCTTTCTGCTTCCGGCAATTGTCGGGGGCGTTATCGCTATCTCAATTCTTACCCTGGCCCCACACTGGGTCTACCCTGAGCGCCTGATTCTCAGCGCGCCACTGATTGAAGAGGAGGTCGTAGTCCCTCCCACTGAAACTCCGGTAACGCCACCGCCTGTTGCCAGCGGCCCGGTCAGTTACGCAGACGCTGTCGCTTCTGCGGCACCTGCAGTGGTGAATATTTATACCCGTAAGCGGGTTCAGCGTAAGACACACCCACTGCTGAATGACCCCGCTTTCCAGCGATTTTTCCGTAACAGCCCGCAGCCCAGCGAGCGAATGCAGTCCAGCCTGGGCTCCGGCGTCATCATGTCGGAAAATGGCTACATCATCACCAACTACCATGTGGTTAACGGCGCCGATGAGATCGTTGTTTCTCTGCATGATGGTCGTGAAGCCAACGCAACGATCACAGGAACCGACCCGGAAGCGGATCTCGCGGTTCTGCACGTCAACCTTCAGCCATTACCCGTAATTACGAAAGCCGCTGCAGATAAAGTGCGTGTTGGTGATGTCGTGCTCGCGATCGGTAACCCTTTCGGTGTGGGTCAGACCGTCACCATGGGCATTGTTTCGGCGACAGGACGCAATCGCGTTGGGCTGAACACCTTCGAAAATTACATCCAGACGGACGCAGCGATTAACCCCGGCAACTCCGGTGGCGCCTTGATTAACGCATTAGGGCAACTCGTTGGGATCAATACCGCAATTTACTCTCAGTCAGGGGGGAGCGAAGGAATAGGTTTTGCAATTCCTGCGCACCTCGCACTGAGGGCCACCAACGATATCGCAAAATACGGCACGACTATCCGCGGCTGGCTGGGGATTGAAGTACAGGAAGCCACACCTGAATTATTGACCGCACTGAAACTTCCCGGTGCCCTGACAGGCTTGCTGGTCACCGGCATATTTCCCGATGGTCCTGCGAGTCAGGCCGGGCTGAAAGTCGGTGATATTATTCTTTCAATTAATGGGGAAGAGACCAGCAACGCCAGAGCTGCCATGAACCGGATCGCTGAATTACGTCCGGGAGACGAGATTGCTGTTGAGTATCTTCGGGCAGGAAAGACGGCGACAACCCGCGCAATTGCGGGTCGACGCCAGACCAAGTAATACTCAGAGAATGTCCTGAAGCGCAGCAAACAGCTGCGCATTTTCTTCAGGCGCTCCAACCGTAAAGCGCAGACAGTCACTCAACAGAGGGTGGCCACCATCCAGGCACTTAATCAGAATTTTCTTCTCTTTCAACGCATCAAAAATAACGCGCGCATTTTTTTCCGGGCATCGGGCAAGAATAAAATTTGCCTCTGAAGGATAAGTTTCGAACCCCAGACCAGCCAGAACATTCATCATGTTTTCGCGCTCGCTCCGCAACACTGCGCACTGCTCCATCAGCACGTTATAGTGCTTCAACGCAAATGCTGCAGACGCCTGAGTCAGAACATTGATGTTGTAAGGCATGCGGATTTTATCAATTTCATTCAGCCACTCAGAACGACCAAACAGCATACCCAGACGCAGACCCGCAAGACCGACTTTAGACAGCGTACGCATCACCACCACGTTATAGAAACGGTCGAGCCAGCTCAGGTGGTTGCGACTGGAGAATGGCAGGTATGCCTCATCAAGCACCACCAGACCATTCGACGCCTCGATAATCGCCACCAGATCATCTTCTGCCCATAAATTGCCGGTCGGGTTATTCGGCTGCGCCAGGAAAATCAGCGCCGGATTCTTCTCAGCGATCACCGCCAGCATCGCATCGCGATCAAGCGAGAAATCAGACTTCAGCGGGACACCGACATAATCGGTGCCAACGAACGTCGAAATCATCTTATACATCACAAAGCCCGGCTCTGGTGCCATTACACAAGCCCCCGGCTTTGCTACTGCCATCGTCAACAGCTGAATAATCTCGTCAGACCCATTGCCGAGCAGAATGCCATATTGCTCAGGCACTTCCATCACCTCACGCAGACCGGCAACCACCTCTGGCGCAACAGGATGCGGATAACGATTCAGCGCGCAGCCGGCTAATAAAGTCTGCCACTCGGCCTTCATCGCTTCAGGCCACTGGAATGGATTCTCCATCGCATCGAGCTTGATCATGCCGCTGGCGTTACCGACGTGGTATGCCTGTAATGCGCGGATTTCAGGGCGGATGAGATTTTCGACGAGTGCGTCTATCGACATGAGATGGGCCTGTGGTCTGAGGTTTCGAGGCGGGCATTATACATCGGTGGCCACCTTCGGTGGGAGGGGGCTTAGGCTGCCGCCGGGTTCCTATGCCCTTGTTGGCAGTAGCTGCCTTCGGCAGGGAGGCTTTCCTGGCTGCCGCCAGGCCTTTGTTTTTTCTGCAAGGGGCAGGCCCCTTCCGATCCTCAAGGTTTATAGCTGCCTTCGGCAGGGAGACTTTTTTGGCTGCCGCCAGGTCTATATGCCCTTGTTGGGGGATTGCATCCCCCGGGCGGGCGGCCCATCCCCCTGCTTTCGCGCTTTCTGGGCCGTGAACCCGATATTTACTGGCTTTTCCGGCAACCGGCTCCGTCGGGCATCCATGCCCGTATGGAGCCTCGTTCGGCATCCTGCCTCACGTTGCCTGCAAAGCTGGCGTAAATCCCGGCGGCCCCAGAGGCGCATTACCATCCCGCGAAACCTACTCTCAAAATGAAAAACGATGTCACCGCGAAGCGCTGATAAAACCCGGCTTGTGATGACCCCGCGGGATCGCAGATAACGATGGGTGCTAACCGGCAGGACGCCGGTTAAGCCTGCCCCTTGCAGAAAAAACAAAGGCCTGGCTGCAGCCAAGAAAGCCTCCCTGCCAAAGGCAGCTACAAACCTTGAGGATCAGCAGGAAGCCAAAACCAAAAAGCCCGGCATCGCCGGGCTCTTCAAACCAGATAAGACGTCAGTCCTTAATCCGATACTCCGCTGAACGCGCGTGCGCGGTCAGGTGCTCTCCCCGTGCCAGCACGGAAGCCACTTTCCCCATTTCAGACGCGCCGTCTGCAGAGAACTTCACCAGCGATGAACGCTTCTGGAAGTCATATACCCCCAGCGGTGATGAGAAGCGCGCAGTACCAGAAGTCGGCAGTACGTGGTTTGGCCCAGCACAGTAGTCACCAAGAGCTTCTGCGGTATAGCGGCCCATAAAGATGGCACCGGCGTGGCGGATACCTGGCAGCCAGCTGTCCGGATCTTCCACTGAAAGCTCAAGGTGTTCTGGTGCGATACGGTTGATCAGCGCCAGCGCGTCTTCTTTACCGCTGGCCAGTATCATAGCGCCGCGATCAACCAGCGAAGTACGGATGATCGGCTCACGTTCCATGGTTGGCAGCAGTTTTTCGATGCTGGCCTGTACCTGATCCAGGAAGGCTTCGTCGGTCGCGACCAGTATCGACTGTGCGTCTTCGTCGTGCTCGGCCTGCGAGAACAGGTCCATGGCGATCCAGTCTGGGTTGGTATCACCATCGCACACGACGAGAATTTCGGATGGGCCAGCGATCATGTCGATACCCACCGCACCAAATACCATGCGCTTAGCGGTCGCGACGTAAATGTTGCCCGGACCAACAATTTTGTCGACCTTAGGAACGGTTGCTGTGCCGTAGGCCAGCGCAGCCACAGCCTGAGCACCACCGACGGTGAATACGCGGGTTACGCCTGCAGCTGCAGCGGCTGCCAGTACCAGCTGATTCAGTTCGCCGCCCGGAGTCGGTACGACCATGATGATTTCAGATACGCCTGCAACGTGGGCCGGAATCGCGTTCATCAGCACAGACGATGGGTACGCTGCTTTGCCGCCCGGTACATAGATACCAACGCGGTCCATTGGTGTGACCTTCTGGCCCAGCATAGTGCCGTCGGCTTCGGTGTAGCTCCAGGAATCCTGTTTCTGCTTTTCGTGGTATGCACGTACGCGCTCGGCTGCAGTCACCAGAGCGGTGCGCTCAGCATCGCTAAGACCATCGAGTGCGGCCTGAAGTTGTTCCTGCGACAGTTCCAGTTCAGCCATAGTCGCGACTGAGGTACGGTCAAATTTGTTGGTGTATTCGATCAGGGCTTCGTCACCACGTGCACGGACATCGTTAACGATGTTGGTCACGGCGGTCTGAACGCCAGCGTCTGACACGGCTTCCCATGCCAGCAGCTCGTCCATCTGTTGGGCGAAGTCTGCCTGATCAGAACGGAAACGACGGATGTTAATGCTCATGCCGGTACCCCTCAGGCGTTACGCTGACGCTCAACGGCGGCAGCCATCTGGTCGATGATAGGTTGGATCTGGTTGTATTTTACTTTCATCGAGGCACGGCTCGCTACTAAGCGTGAGCTGATCGGTGCGATCAGATCACGGGCTTCGAGGCCATTAGCCTTGAGGGTATTACCGGTATCAACGATATCTACAATCAGATCGGCCAGACCCATAATAGGTGCCAGCTCCATACCACCATAAAGCTTGATGATATCCACCTGACGGCCCTGCTCTGCAAAATAGCGCTTAGCGACATTCACAAACTTAGTCGCGACTTTTAAACGGCCTGCTGGCAGTTCAGCATCTTTCAGTGCCGCCGTCATAAGGCGACAGGTCGCGATATTCAGGTCCAGTGGCTCGCAGAGGTTGTCGCTGCTGTATTCCATCAGTACGTCTTTGCCCGCGACGCCCAGGTCGGCCGCACCGTATTCAACATAGGTAGGAACGTCGGTCGCACGGATCACCACCAACTTGATGTGCTCATGGTTGGTATCGAAAATCAGCTTACGGCTTTTCTTGATATCTTCAGCCGGATGAATACCCGCTTCCGCCAGCAGGGGAAGTGTGTCATCCAGAATACGCCCTTTGGAGAGTGCGATGGTCAATGGCTGAGTCATGGTAAGTCTGATCCTCTCTGAATCTCAGATGTTCTTGTGTCAGGCAGGCAGGCGACGGATGTTCGCGCCCAGCTGCTGGAATTTTTCTTCAATGCATTCGTAACCACGGTCGATGTGGTAAATACGGTTTACGTCGGTCGCCCCTTCGGCCACCAGGGCAGCCAGTACCAACGAGGCTGAGGCCCGCAGGTCGGTCGCCATTACCGGTGCTGCGCTCAGAGTGTCTTTGCCAGTCACCACGGCGGTATTACCCTCGACGTGGATATCTGCCCCCATACGCACCAGTTCCTGAGCGTGCATAAAGCGGTTCTCGAAGATGGTTTCAATAACCGTCCCGGTGCCTTCCGCAATTGCATTAAGTACAACAAATTGGGCCTGCATATCCGTCGGGAAAGCCGGATGAGGCGCGGTACGGATGTTCACAGCCTTTGGACGCTTGCCGTGCATATCCAGCTGAATCCAGTCGTCACCGGAGGTGACTTCGGCACCTGCTTCCTTGAGCTTGTGCAGAACCGCCTCAAGCAGAAGTGGATCAGTGTCTTTACACAGGACTTTGCCCCCGGTGACGGCAGCGGCCACAAGAAACGTTCCGGTTTCGATACGGTCTGGCAGAACACGGAACTCACACCCGTGCAGTTTTTCAACTCCCTGAATCACCAGAGTGTCAGTGCCTGCACCGCTGATCTTCGCGCCCATGGCATTGAGACAGTTCGCCAGATCGACCACCTCCGGTTCACGGGCAGCGTTTTCAATCACGGTTTCACCGTCGGCCAGCACAGCGGCCATCAGGATATTTTCTGTCCCGGTAACCGTCACAGTGTCCAGGAAAATATGCGCACCTTTCAGGCGTCCTTCCGGGGCCCAGGCTTTGACATAGCCTTCTTTAACCTCAACCTCAGCACCCAGGGCTTCCATACCACGCAGATGCAGATCAACCGGACGTGAGCCAATCGCGCAGCCACCCGGCAGCGACACTTCGGCTTCACCATAACGAGCCAACAGTGGACCCAGCACCAGAATAGAGGCGCGCATAGTGCGGACCAGGTCGTAAGGGGCAACCAGGCTGTTCAGCTCGCCACAGACGGTCTCAACGGACATGTCTTCATTGATCGCCACCTCAACACCCATGCGGCCAAGCAGCTCCAGCATGGTGGTAATGTCGTGCAGGTGAGGCAGGTTGCCTACATGCATCGGGCCTTCTGCCAGCAGGGTGGCTGCCAGAATAGGTAGTGCGGAGTTTTTCGCTCCCGAAATACGGACTTCGCCCTCAAGTCGGCGGCCGCCTTCAATTCTCAGTTTTTCCATAGAAGGCTCTTAGGCACCTGCTTTTTCAGCGGGCGTGAAGGTTTGAATGGACACCGCATGCAGACGGCCATCCACGATAAAAGGATTCAGGATTTTGTAGACATACTGCTGACGTTTCACGGCGTTCAGGCCATCAAATACCTCGCCAACACCGGTGATTTCTTTGACATAGCCGTCGGCGACCTGCCAGCTCACATCCGGGGCTGCAGTCTGCAGTACTTCGAGGATTTCTTCCGGGGACATAACCCTTTTACCACTCAATTCAGGAAAAGCGCCCAATAATAGCGGATTTATCCCACGAACCGAAGTGGCTGAACCTGATCTGGGTTAAGAGCAGGGTCTGCCGGACCACAGTTCAGGTTATTTTCCTGTCAGGGGCGCAAAAACAGATTCCAGGTCGCAGACATCAATGATGGCCTGCATATCGGCAGGAATGTTATCCAGTCGCAACGATACTTTCTGTGACAGACAGAAGCGCATCCAGTTCAGTAGCAGAGCCACGCCGGCGCTGCTGAACCGATCTACCCCAGACAGATCGAGGGTCCACTCCCCGCCTGCCGCTCTGATCGCGGCTTCGCCTGCGTCAATAACTCCGGCAACAGAGTGCACCGTCAGATCACCACTGAGGGTCGCGGTGGTTGCCGAAGTCGCAGTCAGAACTGGCGCGGCCATCAGCCTTCTGCCTTATCCAGGAAGAAGCGACCGATCAGCTCCTCAAGCACGATGGCAGACTGAGTTTCGTGGATCCAGTCTCCATCGGCCAGATAGTCAGCCTCGGCTCCCACCGTCAGCCCGATATACTTTTCGCCTAACAGGCCTGCCGTCAGGATTGCCGCAGACGTATCAGTGCTCAGTGTCGCCATGGCATTGGAATCAATCTCCATCTCGACGACCGCCATGTACCATTCTTTGTCCAGATAAATGCGGCTGACTTTGCCTACCGTCACCCCCGACATAGATACTTTGGCGCGCTCGGTGAGCCCCCCCAGATTTTCAAAGCGGGCCTTCAGCGTATAGGTCTCACCGCCTGCTTCCATCGACAGCCCACTGACCCGGAATGCCATCAGTACCAGAGCGATGATTCCCATTACCATAAATCCGCCGACCATCAGCTCGACATTACGCATTTGCATGGCTTATACGCCTCCCAACATGACCGCAGTCAGTACAAAATCCAGTCCCAGCACGGCCAGTGAAGAAATCACTACCGTCTGGGTTGTTGCTTTACCAATACCTTCAGAAGTAGGCGCAGAGTCATACCCCTGATACACCGCGATCCAGGTCACCACCAGACCAAACACGCTGGCTTTGATCAGTCCTTTGACCACATCTTCATAAAACGTCACTGTGTTGGCCATATTGCTCCAGTAGGCACCGTCGTACAGCCCAAGCAGGTCAACGGCAACGAAAGCGCCTCCCCAGATGCCGACTGTGCTGAACAACAGCGCCAGCACAGGCACGCTGATCACACCCGCCCAGAGGCGCGGTGTGACGACCCGTTTAAGAGGATCAACCCCCATCATCTCCATCGCGGACAACTGTTCGGTGGCTTTCATCAGACCAATCTCTGCGGTCAATGCAGAACCAGCACGTCCGGCAAACAGCAGCGCCGCCATCACCGGCCCCAGTTCACGGAGCAGAGTAAGCGATACCATAGTGCCCAGTGCAGACACGGAACCAAACTTAACCAGAATGTTGTAACCCTGGAGCGCAAGCACCATACCGACAAAAAAACCGGCCACGATAATAATGGAGAGTGAGCGGACACCCACTGAGTAGATCTGGCGGATCAGGTCGCGGAAACCTGCACTGCCTGGCCCACCCCAGGTCACTGACTGAGCAAACAGCATCCCGGCACGACCGATTGACTGGATCGACTCGACACCATAACGCCCCAGGCTGCGGATTTGACTGACCATGTGTTACTTCACTCCTGTCAGCAGGTCCTGACGGTAATCATCCGCCGGATAATGGAACGGCACAGGTCCGTCCGGATCACCATTAAGGAACTGACGGACTTCGGCATTATCGCCATTGCGTAACTCGTCAGGGGTCCCGAACCCGATCACTTTGCCTCCTGACACGATGCACAGAAAATCGGCAATCTGACAGGACTCCTCAACATCATGAGACACCAGCAGACTGGTCAGCCCCAGAGCCTCGTTCAGCCCTTTAATTAAGCGGAGAATCATCCCCATTGATATCGGATCAAGGCCAGTGAAAGGCTCATCGTACATGATGAGCTCAGGGTCCATCGCGATGGATCTGGCCAGAGCAACCCGGCGCACCATGCCACCAGACAGCTCCGCTGGGAACAGATCCCGCGCGCCGCGCAGTCCAACCGCCTCCAGCTTCATGAGTACAAGATCACGGATCATGGCTTCTGGCAGGTCAGTATGAACGCGCAGGGGAAATGCGACGTTTTCAAAAACGGACAGGTCAGTAAACAGACCACTGGTCTGAAACAGCATGCCCATCTTGTCACGTCGGAGCGCCAACAGTTCGTTGCGGGACATTCGGCCAACGTCACCACCGTTTACCAGCACCTCTCCGGAGTCTGCTTTCAGCTGTCCGCCGATCATGCGCAACAGGGTCGTTTTACCTGTCCCGCTCGGCCCCATAATCGCAGTAATTCTGCCTCGGGGGAAAGAGACGTTGAGTCCGTCGTAAATCAAGCGCTCGCCACGCCGGAAGCGGACATCCCGGACTTCGACGTGTGCACTGCTGTCAGACATCTTCTGTGCCTTTTTAAATCACGAAAAGTCGCTAGCATATCGGAATGTGACTGGCATACCAACGGCCAAAAGCCGACCGGCCCGGCCTGTACCGGGAACGACCTGTTGCAATTGCGCGGAAAATTACCTCCGGTACAATGGCAGGCTGTTTTTTCTCACGGGTTTTTCTATGTACGCTGAAATCGGCGCCGTCGTCGCAGGCCTCATTCTTCTGGTATGGAGTGCTGACAAATTTGTGATCGGTGCGGCAGCGACTGCCAGACACATGGGAATGTCCCCTCTTCTGGTGGGCCTGACGATAGTCTCTATCGGCACGTCCGCGCCTGAAATGTTCGTATCGGCGATGGCTGCTCTGGATGGTGCAGGTAACCTTGCGATCGGTAACGCACTGGGCTCCAACATCACCAACATTGCGCTTGTGCTGGGGATTACCGCGCTGGTTGCTCCCATCCCGCTGCAGAAAGGTCTGTTGAAAAAAGAACTGCCGTTACTGGTGATCGTCAGCCTGCTTGGCGGGGTTGTCCTGTTTGACCTGACACTGGATATGACTGACGCCATCATTCTGATCGTCGCCTTTCTCTTCGCCCTCTACCTTATGTTTCAGGATTCGTCCGACAGTGGCGACGCTATCATGGACGAAGATGAAGCCGCTGAGATTGAAAGCACGCCGACCGGCATGGCAGTTTTCTGGTTGATTACCGGTCTGGTTCTGTTGATGGTTGCCTCAAAAGCACTCGTCTGGGGAGCGACCGGGATTGCTACGGCCATGGGCGTGAGCGAACTGATTATCGGACTCACTATCGTCGCCATCGGCACCAGCCTCCCGGAGCTGGCAGCCTCTGTCACCAGCGCCCTGAAAGGCCATCACGACATCGCCATCGGCAACGTGATTGGTTCCAACATATTCAACCTGCTTGCTGTAATGCCGATTCCCGGTCTGCTGGCAGTCACCGCCGTTGAGCCAATGGCACTTTACCGCGATTACGCTGTCATGATGGCTGTGACCATTGCCCTACTGGTTTTTTTCCTGATCAGTTACCGCAAGGGCACCATGGGTCGGATCACCGGCACACTGCTGACCGGATCCTATGTCGCGTACCTCGGCTTTCTTTTTATAGCGAATCAATAAGTTATGAGCGAATCGAACACATTTAATTTTATCGAATCAGCACGCCGCACCCTGCGCCTGGAGCAGGAAGCGGTTGGTCAGCTGCAGAATCACCTTGATGAGAATTTCACCCGCGCCTGCCAGCTGGTCATACAGTGCCGCGGCCGCGTTGTCGTTACAGGCATGGGCAAGTCCGGTCACATCGGTAATAAAATGGCCGCAACCCTCGCAAGTACGGGCACGCCTGCCTTCTTCGTGCATCCGGGCGAGGCCAGCCACGGCGATATGGGAATGATCACCTCAGCCGACGTTGTGATCGCGCTGTCGAACTCAGGCGAGACCAGTGAAGTCACCAGCCTGCTGCCTCTGCTCAAGCGCATGGGAACCCGACTGATCAGCATGACCGGAAACTCTCAATCCACCCTGGCAAAAGCAGCAGACAGTCACCTGTATACAGGCGTTGAGCAGGAAGCCTGCCCTCTCGATCTGGCCCCTACTTCATCAACGACCTGTGCATTGGTGATGGGGGATGCGCTGGCAATCGCTCTGCTCGAAGCCAAAGGCTTTACGGCTGAAGACTTCGCCTTCTCCCATCCGGGTGGCAGCCTTGGCCGACGCCTGTTGCTGAAAGTAGAAGACATCATGCACGCAGGTGAGCAGATCCCCGTCGTTGAGACCGGAACATCCCTGTCACAGGCGCTTCTGGTTGCCACGTCCAAAGGGCTTGGCATGACAACGGTCGCGGCGAGCGACGGTTCACTCGCCGGTATTTTCACAGACGGTGACTTACGTCGCGCAATCGATCACGGCGTGGACATCCATACGGCTACGATGAACGACGTTATGACCCGGAACTGTAAAACCATCGCACCGGGCACTCTGGCCGCCGAAGCCCTGAAAGTAATGGAAGACAGCAAGATCAACGCTCTGGTGGTGCAGCACGACGGTAACACCGTCGGCGTCATTAACATGCACGACCTGTTACGCGCTGGTGTGATCTGATGCGTAAGCGCTACCTGCTGCTTTTTCTTACAGTCGCTCTGGGCCTGTCGCTGATGGCGGTTGACCGCTATACCCGCGAGATTTCCGCCCCGACTGCAGAACAGCAGGTAGCGGAGCCCGATTACTATGGCTCCATGTTGATCAGTCGTCGTTACGGCGAGGATGGCCAGCTGATCGATACGTTTTATGCGACATCATCCGTGCATTACCCGCAGAACGACACCAGTGTATTCACACAGCCACAGCTACTCGTCAGTCAGAATAACGACTGGCTGATGACGGCCGATGAGGGCGTTCTCAGCGGCACCGATCACCTGCTGAAGCTCAGTGGGAATATTCTTATCCGTCCACAATCTGACGACAGTGACTGGCAACTGAACACCACCCGCATGCAATACGATTTAAACCGCCGCATAGCCAGTTCAGACGAGTTGGTTACCATCACAGGTGAAAGCAGCACAATGACAGGTACCGGTATGCTTTTTGACGCCGACCACCAGCGCCTTGAGCTGAAGACTGGAGTACGAACTCATTATGTCCCTGAATAAATTACTGCTCGCAGCACTCGCCTGCCTGCCGGTACTGAGCAACGCCCTGCAGCAGGACTGGCAACAGGAGATGACTATCCTTTCCGACCGCGCCGAGATTGATCGTCGGGCTGGCACCGTTATCTACGAGGGCAATGTTGTTCTTACTCAGGGCACCCTGAAAATTGAAGCAGAAAGACTGCTCATCCTGCGTGATGGTGATGTTCTGGAAAAAGCCGTCGCCGAAGGCTCGCCCGCGCGCTATGAACAGGAAATCGAGCCCGGTAAACCGGTGACGCACGCACACGGTAACCGGATCGATTATTACACCGCAGACCGCCGTATTACCCTGCGCGGCGACGCTGAACTGGAGCAGGACGGCAATGTCTTCAGCGGCGACACCATTACCTACGACATGAACACAGAAACCGTTAAAGCCAGCGGCAATAAGGCCAACGAGAATATCGGTCAGACAACTGAAGACGGCCGGATCAAAGTCGTTATCCAACCGCAGAAAGCGCCGGAAACTCCTTGATATGAAAACATTGAAAGCCCTGAATCTGGCCAAGAGCTATAACGGTCGAGAGGTGGTCAAGGATGTATCCATGACCGTAGAGAGCGGGCAGATCGTTGGCCTGCTCGGCCCGAACGGTGCGGGCAAAACCACCTGCTTCTACATGATCGTCAACCTGGTTCAGGCTGATCGCGGCCGCGTAGAAATAGATGGAGAAGACATCAGTCATCTGCCGATGCATGGCCGTGCACAGAAAGGCATTGGCTACCTGCCTCAGGAAGCGTCGATTTTCCGCAAGCTCAGCGTTGCAGACAATATCATGGCCATCCTTGAGACCCGCCCTGAGCTGAACAAAGCGCAACGGAAGCAGCACCTTGAGCAGCTGCTCGATGAGTTTCATATTCAACATATCCGCGACAGTCTCGGCATGGCGCTGTCAGGCGGCGAGCGTCGTCGGGTAGAAATTGCCCGTGCACTGGCGGCAGAGCCCTCCTTTGTCCTGCTTGATGAACCTTTCGCTGGGGTTGACCCAATTTCCGTGTCTGACATTATGGACATCATCCGCCAGCTTAAATCACGGGGCATAGGTGTACTGATTACAGACCATAACGTCCGTGAGACACTGGCTATCTGTGAGAAGGCATTTATTGTCGGCGGAGGCCATATCATTGCGGAAGGCACACCGGAAGAGGTCCTGGCCAGCGAACAGGTGCGCAAAGTTTACCTCGGTGATGATTTCCGACTTTAAAAGTTGGTGTAAGCTCTAGCAAAATAGATTCCATCATTCGCTGCTTAACCTATAATATCGGTCATAGCAGACGATTAAGATGTTTGGTTGCACAGGTCGGTTATTAATTTTTTATGAAGACATCTCTCCAGCTCAAGATGGGTCAGCAGCTGACCATGACGCCGCAGCTGCAACAGGCCATCCGACTGTTACAGCTGTCGACGCTGGATCTGCAACAGGAAATTCAGGAAGCCCTGGATTCCAACCCAATGCTGGAAAGCGAAGAGTTCGATGAAGCACCGTCTGAATCAGACAACAGCAATCAGGACAGCGACTACAGCGACTCAGGGGCAGAGACGACCGCCTCAGACAACAACGATTACGAATTTGAACACAGCTCTGACCAGCAGGATCTCAATGATCAGTGGTCGGATGACAAACTCCCCGACGACCTCCCGGTAGACAGCCAGTGGGAAGACACCTTTCAGGTGTCAGCGACGGTCGCGAGCAGTGGTGGCCCGGTAGACGATGACTTCGACTATGATGCCCGCCATGCCACCACCGACAGCCTTCAGGATCACCTGCTCTGGCAACTTAACCTGACTCCCATGAGTGACACCGACCGCGAGATAGCAACGATGCTGATCGACGGGGTCGATGACGATGGTTACCTGCACACAACGATCGAAGACGTCCTGGAAAGCATGGACCCGTCACTGGATGTCGAAGAAGACGAGGTCCAGGCGGTTCTTAAACGCCTGCAGCAGTTTGATCCGGCGGGCGTATTTGCCCGAGACCTGCGCGAATGTCTGATGTTGCAATTGCATCAGCTGCCGGAAGGCACTCCCTGGTTACCCGAAGCCCGCTCTGTACTGAGAGATTATATTGATCTCCTTGGCAGTCGTGATTACCCGACGCTGATGCGTAAAACACGCCTGAAAGAAGAAGATCTGAAATCTGTTCTGCGTCTGATTAAAGAGCTGAATCCAAAGCCCGGCTCTGGCATTTCTGAGCAGCAGTCAGAATATGTTATTCCCGATGTCATCGTCCGCCAGTTGCGCGACGAGTGGCGCGTTGAACTGAATCCGGAAATTGCTCCTAAGCTCCGGGTGAACGCTGACTATGCCGCCTTGATCCGCCGCTCAGATAACAGTGCCGACAATTCTTTCCTGAAAGATAACCTGCAGGAAGCCCGCTGGTTTATTAAAAGCCTGCAGAGCCGCAATGAAACTCTGCTTAAAGTGGCCACGAAAATTGTCGAATATCAGATCGAATTTTTTGAGCGCGGTGATGAGGGCATGAAGCCACTGGTGCTGCACGATATTGCCGAAGCAGTAGGCATGCATGAATCGACCATTTCACGGGTGACGACGCAGAAATATATGCACACACCGCGTGGAATTTTTGAGCTTAAATATTTCTTCTCAAGTCACGTCAGTACCGACAGTGGCGGGGAGTGTTCTTCTACCGCAATCCGTGCCATGATCAAAAAACTGATTGCCGAAGAAAATACCCGCAAACCGCTGAGCGATAACAAAATCGCGACTATGCTGGGTGAGAAAGGTATTCAGGTGGCACGTCGCACCGTAGCCAAGTACCGGGAGGCAATGATGATTCCGCCTTCCAACGAGAGAAAGCAGCTCATCTGAGCTGAAACCATCCCAAGCCAGTACACATAAGGAGACTGGGTATGCAGATCAATATCAGTGGTCATCATGTTGATGTAACAGATTCAATGCAGGCATACGTAGAAGAAAAAATGTCAAAGCTGACACGACACTTTGACAATATCACCAATGGACAGGTTACCCTCACGGTCGTTAAAGACCGCCAGACTGCTGAAGCGACAATCCACGTAACAGGGCACGACCTTCACGCCAAGGCGGAAAATGAAGATATGTACACCGCCATTGATCAGATGACTGACAAGCTTGATCGTCAGGTTCTGAAGCACAAAGAAAAACTGGTGGCGCGTCAACACGGACAAGGCTGATTTCATGGCACTTCGCATCGAGGATATCCTTTCACCGGAACGATCTCTGGTGGATGTCCAGGTGTCCAGTAAGAAAAAACTGCTGGAACAACTCGCAACCATCATCGCCACTACCCTCGGCGATGCTTCTGCGGATGATATTTACGAGCGACTTCTGAACCGGGAGCGCATGGGCAGTACCGGGATTGGTGAAGGCATTGCTATCCCCCACTGCCGCCTGCTGCAATGCCAGCAGGCCATTGGCATGTTGCTCCGGTTAGAAGAACCAATTGATTACGACGCTATCGACGGCAAACCCATCGACCTGGTGTTTGCCCTGTTGGTACCGGAAGAAGCGACTGACGAGCACCTGCAGATTCTTGCAACACTGGCCGGTAACTTCAGTCAGGAAGAATACAGGGATGCGCTGCGCAAAGCGCCCGATGCCCGTCACCTCTACCTGCGGGCCATCGCTGGTAAGGAATAACATTCAGGGAGAAAGCAATGCGACTGGTTGTCATCAGTGGTCGTTCCGGGTCGGGCAAGTCAGCCGCCTTGCATGTACTCGAAGATCAGGGTTTTTACTGTATCGACAACCTGCCGATTGGCTTACTCCCCGAACTGGCCCGTCAGGCCGAAGCGGATGAGAAACTCACCCGTGTGGCTGTCAGTATTGATGCCCGCAACCTGTCTCAGACAGGTGAGCCGATTGATCAGCTGCTGTTTGATCTCCCCCATGAACAGTATCAGCTGGACGTTGTTTATCTCGATGCTACTGACAGTGTCCTGCTACAGCGCTTCAGCGCGACACGCCGCAAGCACCCGCTGACAAGTTCAACATTATCCCTGGCAGAGGCAATTGAGCAGGAAAGAACCCTGCTTGATCCTATTGCCAATATGGCTGATCTGTCGCTTGATACGACTCATATGTCAGTGCATGACCTGCGCAGTCTGATTCGCTTACGCGTCGCTGATAAAGAAAGCGCAGAGATGTCGATCCTGTTCGAGTCTTTCGGTTTCAAACATGGCATCCCGATAGATGCGGATTACGTCTTCGATGTTCGGCATCTGCCTAACCCTTATTGGGATGAGCGCCTGCGCCATCTCACCGGGCTGGACACCGATATCCGTCATTTCCTGGGTGACCACAGCGTCGTGGCAGACATGCGCCAGGATCTCGAATCTTTCCTTGAGCGCTGGTTACCACAGTTTATCGAGGCCAACCGCAGTTACATGACCATCGCGATCGGCTGTACCGGGGGGCAACACCGCTCTGTATTTATGGCAGAAGAGCTGGCCGCGCTGTTCCGCAAGAAACACCCCAATGTCCAGGTTCGCCACAGAGAACTGGCACGAAAATCAGAATCAGGACATTAACCATGATCCAGCAGAACCTCCTCATCATTAACAAACTGGGGCTTCATGCCCGTGCCGCAGCAAAGCTGGTGTCGACAGCAGCGGCGTTTTCCAGCCAGATCCGTGTCGGACACTCCGGGCGGATGGTCGACTGCAAAAGCATTATGTCCGTCATGATGCTGGCCGCGAGCAAAGGAACGGAACTGACCTTCGAGATCGAAGGCAGCGATGCCGAAGCGGCTCTGAGCGCCATCGACGACCTGATCAACCGCCGCTTTGATGAAGAAGAATAAGCCCCGTAAAACAGAGTTTTAGCCACATTTCTGCGAGTAGTTTCGTGGTATCAGCGGTCCAATCAGGCTAAAATCTGATAACCCCGATATTTTCTGGCTCAGGCTCGCAGATGGCACAGCATACGGAAAAGGCAAAAGCAAAACTCCACAGCCTGAATCTTGCGCTGGAAAGCGGAGCTATGGCCAAAGTTCAGCGCATCCTGAACTCCGGTCTCGCATCTGCAGACGTCGCCCACCTTATTGAATCCTCCCCTCCTAAAGTACGTAAGGTACTGTGGGAGCTCGTTGATAAAGAACTGGAAGGTGAAGTCCTCCAGTATCTGAGCGAAGAACTGCAGACGCACTTCCTGTCTGACATGAGCGCTGAAGAAGTGATCGATATCACTTCTGACCTCGACGCCGATGACGTGGCTGATATGCTGCAGCAACTTCCTGAGCGGGTGACGCAGGAAGTTCTGGATGCCATGGATCACGCCGACCGTGCGCGCCTGGAAGCCGTACTTGGTTATCCGGAAGACAGCGCTGGCGGTCTGATGAACACCGATACGGTGACCATCCGTCCGGACATCACCCTTGAAGTCGTGATGCGCTATCTGCGCCGCCACCACGAACTTCCCGAAATGACAGACACCCTGCTGGTCGTTAACCGTAACAACGAATACATCGGTGTACTGACAATCAATAAGCTTCTGGTCAGTGATCCTCAACAGACAGTGCGTGAGGTCATGAGCACCGAAGCACGGGTAATCCCTGCAACGATGCCTGATACCGAAGTGGCCAAGCTGTTCGAACGCCACGACCTTGTTTCGGCGCCGGTCGTCGATGCCGAAGGACACCTGATCGGTCGTATCACTATCGATGACGTGGTTGACGTCATCCGTGAGACCGCTGATCACTCACTGCTGAGTTCTGTGGGTCTCGATGAAGAAGAAGACACCTTTGCTCCGGCACTGAAAACCAGCCGCCGCCGGGCGGTCTGGCTGGGCATCAATCTACTGACCGCCCTCGCGGCTTCTGCCGTGATTGGGCTGTTCGATAAAACCATCGAACAGGTCGTGGCTCTTGCTGTCCTGATGCCGATTGTCGCCAGTATGGGGGGCATTGCCGGCAGTCAGGTTCTGACACTCGTCATCCGGGGGCAGGCCGTCGGCCACCTGTCAGGTGCAAACTTCCGCTGGCTGTTTAACCGGGAAATTATTGTCGCCGGTATCAATGGTGTGCTCTGGGCTCTGGTGATCGCGCTGATTACTCTTCTCTGGTTCAGAGACGCCGGTATTGCGGTCATTATCGCCGCCGCCATTATTATTAATCTGCTCGTAGCTGCGGTTACGGGCGCCGCACTGCCACTGATACTCAAAGCGCGGGGAATAGACCCCGCCCTTGCAGGTGGTGTTATCCTTACGACCGTCACTGATGTGATCGGCTTTTTATCTTTTCTGGGTCTCGCGACCCTGTTTTACCTCTGAGCGGAGCCCGTATGAGCAGCTACGAAGATGATGAAGACTTCATCAGCAAATCCGAACTGAAACGCGAAATGCACAGGTTTCAGGAGCTGGGTGAAAAACTGGCTGCCCTCTCTCCGGAAAAGTGGGCAACGATGCCCATGACGGAAACCCTGAAGAATGCACTGCAAGAGAGCCGTCGTGTGACCAAACATGAAGCACGCCGCCGTCACTTTCAGTACATCGGCAAAGTCATGCGCCATGAAGATGTTGACGCTCTCCAGGAAGCGCTCGACCTGCTTGACCCATCGAGCGAACTGTATGGCCGTCGTATCCGTCAACTGGAGCAGTGGCGTACGCGCTTAGTGGAAGACAGCAACGCACTGAACGACTTTATTGATGAGCACCCGGCAGTCGACCGCCAGCAACTCCGTAACCTGGTCCGTAACGCTCAGAAAGAAATGCAGCAGGAACCGCCAAAGCCCGGGAGCGGCTACAAAAAACTGTTCCAGTTCCTGAAGGAAGAAATTGCAGCAGCCAGTTAAGGCTGCTGCACCATCACTGTTCAGATCGCTGTTAATACTGCCCCAATTTCAGGCAAGTTCCTGCCAACCCCTCTCTAAACTTATCTTAAAAATACCTTTTTAAGCGATATTTTTATCTTGGCACAGGCGTTGCAAAAGTCCTGACATAGCCAACGGCGGCTTGCGTTTTTCAATCTGATTTATCCGACAACGGTGTCGTTACCTGCTGCAGAAGCACAGCGGGAGCGACGCCGTTTTTTGTTTCCGGAATTCTCTTCTGAGATTTCCACAACTTGAGCACAGAGGAAAACCCTATGGCCTATTTAATGCCTTCCGAGTTCGCTACCAAAATGGTAGATGCAGGTGCAGAAAAAATCTTTATGTCGAGCAAAGACACCCTGATCAGGGCGTTTATGGCAGGCGCGATTCTGGCACTGGCAGCAGCCTTCGCTATTACGGTGATGGTAAAAACCGGCTCACCCCTGGTAGGAGCACTCCTCTTCCCAGTCGGCTTTATCATGCTGTACCTGATGAAATTCGACCTGCTGACTGGTGTATTTACCCTCGTACCACTGGCTATCATTGATAAGCGTCCGGGATGTACTGTGCCTCAGATGCTGCGTAACTGGGGACTGGTTTTCATCGGTAACTTCGCTGGTGCCATCTCAGTCGCATTTATGATTTCTTTTATTCTGACCTATGGTTACAACACAGACGGCGGCGCTATTGCGGCAAAGGTATCCACCATTGGTGAATCACGTACCGTCGGCTACGCGGCTCACGGCGTTGATGGCTGGATCACCATTTTCATCCGCGGCATGCTGTGCAACTGGATGGTATCTATGGGTGTTGTCGGTGCCATGATTTCTACGTCTGCCACTGGCAAAATGGCGGCCATGTGGATGCCAATCATGCTCTTCTTCTTCATGGCATTCGAACACTCCATCGTTAACATGTTCCTGTTCCCATTCTCCATGATCATGGGTGGTGACTTCACCTTTATGGAATACATTATCTGGAACGAGCTTCCAACTGCACTAGGTAACCTGGTTGGTGGCTTTGTGTTTGTTGCACTGCCTCTCTACTACACTCACGTTCGCCAGAGTGCCGACCGTAAGCTGTAATCCGCTATAGTCTGGATCATCCAGATAACGCAGAATGACCTGCACCTCCCCATGGAGGTGCAGGTTTTTTAATTCAGGAGACGTTAATGGCTAGTCAGTTGAAGGTTTCAACAGGCCAATGCACCGATAAGGGAATCAAGCCCATTAACCAGGATTTTCATGGTGTCGAAATACCTGATCTTCCACTTCTCAATACCAAAGGCATTGCGATGGCACTGGCCGACGGAATCAGCAGCAGCACCGTCAGTCAGGAAGCGAGCGCCACCGCAGTACAGAGCTTTCTCAGTGACTACTACTGCACCTCAGAAGCATGGTCAGTAAAAACCTCAGGGCTTAAAGTTCTGGCGGCGACAAACTCCTGGCTGCACGCACAGGCCCGCCGCAACCTAAGAGCCTGGGACCCGAATAAAGGTTATGTCTGCACCTTCAGTGCTCTGGTGATTAAATCCCGCACGGCTCACCTTTTTCATGTCGGCGACAGCCGGATTTACCGCGTACAGGACGACGCTCTGGAGCTATTAACCAAGGACCACCGGTTCTACGCGTCTGAACACCAGAGTTACCTCACCCGCGCACTGGGCATGGATGACCAACTGGAAATTGATTATCGGGCACTTTCCCTGACCAGAGGTGACGTGTTTATTCTGGCGACCGACGGTATTTACGAATTTGTCAGTGAAGAGCATATCCTGGGCTTTCTGAGCGAGTTCAGTCGCGATCTGGATCAGGCCGCACTGGCCATTTTAAATCATGCCCGGTCCAACGGCAGTGATGACAACCTGACGCTGCAGATACTGCGCGTTGATCAGCTGCAATCACAGGATAAAGAGGACCTGCATCAGCAGCTAACAGAACTGCCCTTCCCGCCGGAACTGTCTGCCCGGACGGAATTTGATGGATACGATATTCTGCAGAAAATACACAGCAGCCCTCGCAGCCACGTCTTTCTTGCTCAGGACCGGGAAAGCGGCACCCGCGTTATTCTGAAAACACCCTCGGGGGAATTGCGCGACGACACAGGTTATCTTGAGCGGTTTCTGCTGGAGGAATGGATCGCGCGCAGAATCGACAACCCACACGTCGTGCGTCCGGGGCCAGCTCAGCGATCACGCAGTTATCTCTACACCACAACAGAATATATTGAGGGCCAGACTCTGAGTCAGTGGATGCGCGACAATCCCCGGCCGTCACTGGAAAAAGTACGCGGAATCATCGGCGAAATATCCAAAGGCTTACAAGCCTTTCACCGGCTGGAAATGCTGCATCAGGACCTGAAACCGGACAATATTCTGATCGGCGATGACGGTGTGATCCGGATCATCGACTTTGGATCAACACGGGTGGCGGGGATTACTGAAATTGATTCCCCGCTTGAGAGGCTGACTCTTCTGGGAACGGCTCAATATTCCGCTCCCGAATATTTTCTCGGCGAACAGGGCAGTACTGAGTCTGACGTGTATGCACTGGGGGCTATTGCTTATGAAATGCTGAGTGGAAAACTGCCGTATGGAATGGATGTCGCCCGGATAACGTCCACCAAAGACCGCAACAGGCTCCACTACACACCTCTGCACAGAACCGGGCGGTCCATTCCTGTCTGGGTAGATGAAGCGATCAGAAAAGCGACGCACCCCGTGCGTGCAAGGCGGTATCAGGAACCCGCAGAATTTGTCTACGAATTACGCCATCCAAACCCTGCCTACGTAACGCGCAACCGTCCCCCGATACTGGAACGCGACCCACTGACGGCCTGGAAAGCGAGCACGTTTATTCTTGCTGCACTCGTGCTGGTACTACTCTATGAGCGCTTCAGCGGCATCTGAGCACGAATATCGCGCAAGCTCTGAAGATCAGGAGTCGCCAACGCGAACCCGATCTCATCGGCACAACTCCCAAGCACACGCCCCCAGGGGTCAATAATCATGGAATGCCCCCAGGTGCGGCGTTTTTCGTCATGCCAGCCGCACTGATTGGCCGCGAGTACAAAGCACTGAGTTTCGATCGCACGGGCGCGCAACAGGATCTCCCAGTGCGCTTCACCTGTGGTATGAGTAAAGGCAGCCGGAACCACCAGTAGCTCCGCGCCTTGCTGGCGCAGAGCCTGAAACTGCTCAGGGAAACGCAGATCAAAACAGATACTGAGCCCTATCCGCCCGGCTGGCGTATCGACGACCACGAGATCCTCACCCGGCGCAAAGCGCTCGGATTCCCGGTAGCTGCCCTGGCTGTCAGCAACATCGACATCAAACAGGTGCACTTTATCGTAGCGGCTGACCAGGTCACCCTGACTGTTGAATACCAGAAGTGCGGAGCGCACCCGCGGGTCATCATCAGGGCAAGGCTGAGGCACCGCGCCCGCCAGTATCCAGATACCATATCGTGCGGCCAGGGCTGCGAACCATTCAGGGACAGTCCGGTCCGCCGCCAGCTGCGCATACTGAGCACCGTCCATCGTGAGGCACATCTCAGGGAGGACAACCAGCTCCGCACCGTCCTGTGCCGCCTGTTGCACCAGACGTTCAATCTGCGCTTTGTTCGCGGCGATATTATCCCGGCTGTTGGTCTGAATCACTGCCACTGTGCATAACATCAGTCATCCCCTCCCAGTCCGAAAATACTGAGTACGCGGTCCATAAAGCTCCGGCTGGTCTTACCATCTACCTTGTTATCGAAGGCCTTGTTCAGTTTTACCTCGGGCTCTTCCCAGGTACCGGTGATGTTGTAGCTGGCGCTGGTAAAACGCTCCAGCTCATCCCCTATCAGGCGTTCGGTGACATAGATTGAGGCCGCAACCGGGGGAGCAAAGCCCGCCAGTACCGCCACCAGCGGCAGAGTACTTGTCACAGGAAAAGTCACCGCCAGCTTCATATCCAGCTGACCGGTATTCAGGTCGGTCATTCCAGACGTCAGGAACTTACCACCCGGCCCATCCACCGTTACCGGCTCGCTCAGAGTGGCTACGCCATTCACGATCACCATTTTGCCCTTCATCGTATCGAAGGCCATACCCGAGCCCACCAGATCGGAGAAATCGAGCCGCAGGCGGCGGAATACCGAGTTAAAATTCAGCGCACCGAACGCTTTCATTGCGCCGGTGCCGTCAGCATTCACAGAACCGTTGCGCACGCGGAAACCCAACTCCCCATTCAGGGTCGCAGCGTTAAAACCGCCCGGTGACCCCATCCAGTTCATATTAATAGTGCCATCCAGTTCTTTACCGCTAATGATCGCCTGCTGGCGGAACGACTTCTGAATGTTTTCAATATCATTCGCACTGAACTGAAAATCCCGCAGACGGGTCGCGTGCTGACCTTCCCGCAACATCCAGTCGAGCGAGCCCTGCAGCTTCAGTCCTTTCATATCACTGTCGAGAATATCGACCGTCACCCCGCTGGCGACCGGTCGACTGGTGCCTTGCCAGCGTCCGAAGTTGCGGGTGCCGTAGTAAATTTCCTGAATGGTAAAGTCGATCGCAGAAATATCCGCTGGTACGAGATCCTGCAATGGGTCGTACACTGTAGAAGAACTTTCCTCTGACAGACCTTCGGGCTCTTCACTCTCCGGAATATGCACAAAGTCCATCAGCAATACGATGGGGTCGCTCTCTTCCGCACGAATCACAATGGTACCCCGCGCCAACTCGTTATTGAGTTGCATGGTCCATTCATTAAATTCCTGGCGCCCTGCCAGACGCGTCAACCCGACAGGCACATCCCAGGCATCAATGCCCTCAACGGTGATATCAACCGTCGAGACCGGATTGGTGTTTCCTAATGAGTTTGGCGGCAGGGATGGATCAAGACCGGAGGCCAGATCCCGGGCATCTGCTTCGTCAATCCATAGCATCATGTCATCCCAGACATCCCACCACTGGGAGGCATTCACGACAGCAGGAATATGGCCGCGGACCGAGATACCTGTGTCCGGGCCAACACCAGGCTCGTCGCCACCGAATACGACGTCTCCGCGCTCAACGCCGTTATCGCCCAATACCACACGTGTGCGCATCAGGCCGTCGTAGTTGATTGCTATTTCTGTGCTATCTCCCGGAGCCACCAGCGCAGTCATCGTCCGCTGCTCATCGGCGGATTTTCCCGCAGGCGCCGGCAAATCAATCACACTCCCCTGAAGATCTGATTCCACCAGCAGGTGCACCGGATCATCAAGGCGAGGATCGACAGATAAAGAAGCGTGGTAGTTCAGGGAGCCTGACACAGGGTTTAGTAAAAACAGGTCGGCCCACTGGCGGAACGACTGCCACTCTCCCTGCCCCTTGGCATCCGCCAGAATATGGAAGCTGTCTTCCACCTTTTCAGAACGCAACGACGCCGTCAGCGGGCCATCGAATATCCGCGCCCGGAGGGTTTCCGCACTGAGGCCCTTGTCGGTATCAAACACCAGCTGACCCGTCAGGTCACTGAAGGTCAGATCAATATCTGTCAGTGACAGCGAGGCGCCCTGCAACTGACTTGTCAGTGATACCTCAGGCGTCGCTTCGGAATCTCCCAGCAACATATCCAGCGTCAGATCCGTTTCTGCCGGACCGGACGCCTCCCACTCGTCCAGCGCATGGCTGACCATGTCAGCGAGAGGAGTCTCCTGCAGATACGCCAGACCTTCAGAGGTATCTCCAGCCAGCTGCCCATCAAGATGCAGCATGGTTCCACCCGCGGCTTCCCGAAGGCTGACGCGGGCGCCTCTGGCAGTGACAGATCCCCCAAGTGTTGTCGCGGTAGTCACCTCAACATCCAGATCAGGCGCATCCATAAACACGCGCCCGCTGACAGCAGAGACATCAGGCCACTCTTCAAGATACTTTACCCGGGTATTTTCCGCCTCAAGGTACAACTGCGTCGTCACACTGTTGGGCAGAGTACCGGAGCCAATATGCCCGTTGAGTACAAAACCAACATTGCTCAGATCACCCTCGGGCAGCCCCTGGTCAAGCCACTCATTAATGGCAGGGTCGAGGATATCCGGCACCAGATCCTGCTGCAGAACCACTGGCCCTTCATCGATGCCCAGCAACAGCGCAAAATGGTATTCCACATTACTGTCGCGTTTGGGAATACGGATCGCCAGATCTCCATGAACACGGGTGCCTTTCAGCCCGGCATCCAGGTCGTTAAGCCGCAGATCAAAAAACTCGGGACGGATCGCCCAGTAAAAACGCGCAGATGCCTGCTCCAGCTCCCAGACCGGCTGATATACCCCATCGATATGCATGGCCAGGGCATCGTCCTGAATATCTGCCACGCCTCCCTTAGGTTGCATGTGCAGACTGCCGTGAGCATCACGGAATGCCGGTATCCCCATGTAAGAGTCAGAGGTCAGTCCATTCACGGTCGCCCGTATATCAATCCCGGCGTCAGAGTCTGGTACCAGACTGATCCGGGCATCCCTCACCTGCCCGCGCAGATTCAGATGGGTAACGTAATGATTAAAGCGCTCAGGAAGCAGGTTATAGCTGAGGATATATTCGCTGATCTCGGCCAGATCCGCGCTCGGAAGACCGAACTGCCAGCTGCGTTCGCCATCCAGTTTGACTGAGCTGACCCGCAGCTCAGACACAGGCAGTGGCTGGGCAAACTCCGGGATGACACGCAGGTGCCAGTCGTCGTCTTCACGCTCGCCTGAAATCAGCAGACTGCCATCGGTAAGCGCCAGCGTGTGCTCTGGAGCCTGCAGGGTCATTTCCGGAACCTGCCCCCGCACATACAGTGATTTCAGATCGCCATCAGAAATAGATAGCCAGCCTTCCATACTGCCGCGCAGGGTATCTATCTTCAGCTCACGCGGCAGTTCGTCCGGAATCCAGCGTGTCCACTGCTGCTCATCGACGCGCAGGTAGACCTCTCCATCCTGCTCTCCCCAGGGCCAGAGGTCTCCTTTGAGTTCCGCGGCGACGTAGATGTCCGCCATTTCTTCGCGGCCCCACGAAACATCACCTTCCAGGGCGTGCTGATCACCACGGTTACGCCACAATACTTTGCGGACAAGAAGTGACTCGTCTTCGCCCTCACGGGCGTTAGATATATCCCAGTCGGTAAGCTCCACGGCCTGCTGCAGGCCCAGCCAGTTCAACCACTGCAGTGACCGCCCACGGGACTTTCCGCTATCGGTCGTACTGGTTTTACGCACCCCCGTCAGCGGCTCACTTCCCAGAAATACATTGCCCTGCTCATCCTGACTGAATGCAGCACTGACCTTCTGTATCTGAATACGCTTGAACACAGGGGTGAAATAGAAGGCCGAGGCGCTGAGATCCAGCTCGGCTTCGACCTTGCCAATGCGGATCTGCTCATCCGCAGGACCAATGCTGACGCCCTGAATACGAACAACAGGAGACAGAAGGTTCCAGTCTCCCTTCAGTTGACCAATGCTGACCGGCAGGCCCAGCTGACTGGTGAGGAGACTCTCCAGGCGTGGCTTCTGGGTTTCGATCATGGGGATCAGCTGGCGCCCAAGACTGGTATAGAAGGCAAGCAGCACCGTCGCTACTACCAGCGTTATCCATACCTGAGTCCAGATTGAGCGCAGCATCAGAGGCTCACCTTATTGAAGGATAATGTCGTACTGATCCTGAGTGTACTGGCTTTCCACCTGCAGTTTGATGGCTTTACCAATAAACGCTTCCAGATCAGCCATTCCGTGACTGTCTTCGTCCAGCAAGCGATCCACCACCTGCTGGCTGGCCAGAACCAGATAAGTACCGGCCTGATATGCACGCTCCTCGCGCAGGATCTCCCGGAAGATTTCATAGCAGGTGGTTTCTGGCGTCTTCACGACTCCACGCCCCTGACAGGCCTTGCAGGGCTCCATCAACATATGCTCGAGAGATTCCCGGGTACGCTTACGGGTCATCTCGACCAGCCCCAGCTCAGACACGCCACTGATCTTGGTCTTGGTGTGGTCTTTCTCCAGAACCTTCTCAAGCATACGCAGCACCTGACGCTGGTGCTCCGGATCAGCCATATCAATGAAATCCAGAATAATAATGCCGCCAAGATTTCGTAGCCGCACCTGACGACCGATCGCCGTCGCGGCCTCAAGGTTGGTCTTAAAGATGGTCTCTTCAAGATTCCTGCGCCCGACAAAGCCACCTGTGTTTACATCAATGGTTGTCATGGCTTCGGTCTGGTCGATCACCAGATAACCGCCTGACTTAAGGGGCACTTTGCGCTCCAGAGCCCGTTGAATTTCGTCTTCGGCACTGTAGAGCTCAAAGATCGGGCGGGGGCCCGGATAGTATTCGATTTTCTCAGCCACTTCCGGCACGTACTGCTGGCAGAAGTGCTCTATTTTCTGGAAGGTCTCGCGGGAATCGATCAGAAGTTTACTGGTCTCGGGGCGGGCCAGATCGCGGATCGTCCGCAGCGATAAAGGCAGCTCGTCGTAGACCAGGCTGGGCGCCTTGTTCTCTTTGATACGCTCTTCAAGTTTGCGCCACAGTCTGCGCAGGTAACGGGTATCGGCGACAATTTCTTCTTCTCCGACGCCCTCTGCGGCAGTTCGCAGGATAAACCCGGCTTCACCCGTCAGGCCTTCGCTCTCCATGCAGTCAGTCACCAGCTGCTTGAGGCGCTCGCGCTCGCCTTCTTCCTCAATTTTCTGAGAGATACCCACGTGCACGGAGCCCGGCATATACACCAGATAGCGTGACGGAATCGCCAATTGAGTCGTCAACCTTGCCCCTTTGGTACCAATGGGGTCTTTCGTGACCTGAACAACCAGGGATTTGCCTTCGTGCACCAGCTGATTAATCGGAGTATTCGCATCGCCTTTCCCGATCTCTGCGGCATGAATAAACGCCGCCCGCTCAAGGCCGATGTCGACAAAGGCAGCCTGCATGCCCGGCAGAACACGGACAACCTTGCCTTTGTAGATATTTCCAACCAGCCCACGGTGATTGGTGCGCTCGATAAAGATTTCCTGCAGCACACCATTTTCGACCACCGCCACACGCGTTTCGGTCGGTGTGACGTTCATTAATATTTCTGCGTTTACATTCATCAGCAACCGGCCTGCCAGACAGGCACTTCAAACTCGTTTAATAGTGCCGCAGTCTCGGTCAGCGGCAATCCCACCACACTACTGTAGCTACCCTCAATGGCAGCCACCAAAATGGCTCCCATCCCCTGAATTCCATAACTGCCCGCTTTATCGGCGGGCTCGCCGGTAGCGACATAACGACGGATCTCGTCATCCGACAACTCGCGGAAACGCACCTGAGTCGCGACACTCAGTACCCGGCTCTGCTTTCCGGAGACAAGAGCCACGGCACTGAGCACCTGATGGGTCGCCCCAGAGAGCTTCTTTAAGGTAGAAACCGCATCCGCGTCATTCTCTGGCTTACCTAATATGGCGTTCTGAAAGATCACGCTGGTATCAGACCCGAGCACCACCTCATCAGGATGCCGGGCGGCGACCGTCCGGGCTTTCTCCAGCGCCATGCGCTCAACGTAAGCAACCGCGGCCTCTCCGGCCAATGGCGTTTCATCAATATCGGCGGCATCAACCTCAAATCGGACACCGATCTGTTGCAGTAATTCCCGCCTGCGCGGTGACGACGATGCAAGAATCATCCGCGCTCCAGTCGTCTGAGGGTCCGGTAACCGACCACGTAAATCCAGGGCCAGAGTACGGCAGTGAACAGCGCTGGCATCACCAGCAATACCGGCCGGGCATCTTCACGTAAGACGGCAACCGCCCAGTAGTGAATAATCTGTTCGCCCATAATCATCACGAACAGCACCCCCGCCTGCTGCAGTACATTAAACAGGTACATCCGACGATACAGCAGCTGTAAGACGAAGATATGAAAAGCGACCAGAATGACATGCAGGCCTAACAGGGTTCCCTGCTCAACGTCCAGCATCAGGCCAACCGGCAAAGCCAGCCAGAGACCAAAGATATTCGGTGCGAACAGCACCATCGCTGTTACAACCAGCATCACCCACGCCGGCTGGAACAGATACAGCACATCAGGCAGAGGCAGGTGCTCAAGCACAAAAGCAACGAAGAGCATAATGAATACGTAAACGATCACCTGAAGTTTCATTGCCCCTCCTTCCATAATGCCACCGGCGGTACCCGCGCTGCTTTATCGGTAAACACCAGTAACAGGTGGCGACTGCGATCCAGTTTCGCCGTCGGCTCTGCCTTCACGGTGGCAAAGGACTGGCCCGGAACGTTTTCAACATGAGTGACTGTCGCGACCGGATACCCTTTTGGATATCGCCCACCCAATCCGGAGCTGACCAGCATGTCACCCTCGCGGATGTCTGCGGTATTCGGCACGTAAATCAGTTCGAGTTCGGTCAGCGAGCCGGTCCCCGTGGCGATGGCACGCACACCATTGCGATTTACCTGAACGGGGATCGCATGGTTAGTATCGGCGATCATAAGCACCCGGGACGAGAACGGCAGAACTTCAATCACCTGTCCGAGCAGACCGTGAGCATCCAGAATCGGCTGACCGATAAACACGCCGTCTGAGCCGCCTTTATCGATAAGAATCTGCTGAGTAAAGGGGTCTGGGTCTACCGCGGTGACCGACGTCACGAGCACTCTGTCGTCCACCTGATCAGAGGCAGAAAGAAGGTCGCGCAACTCCATATTCTCAGCCTCAAGTGAGGCCATACGCTGCGCTTTGCGTTCCAGAATAAAATTGCGGGCCGCCAACTGCTTGTTCTCTTTCAGAAGTTCACGTCGCAGACTGGCAGAATCACCGAGCCACTCGGCCACCGACAGAGGCACGACCGCAGCTTTCTGAGCAGGCGCCACCGCATAACCGATGACATAACGCACCGGCTTCAGCCAGTCGTACTGATCATCCGCCCACATCAGCAACATGGCCAGTACCACAATGACCGCCACGCGCTGTCCCTGTAACGGGTGCATCTGAAACTGCGATTTAATGGTCGTATCCCAACAATGATGAATAAAAGATCAACTATACCTGCTGACCTGCCCTGCGCAAAGCAACGTCAGGTGTAAAAGCGTCAGGCTCATTCCAACAAAAAAGGAGCCTTCCGGCTCCTTCTTTACGATCCAGTAGTTCGGCACCGGTCACTCCAGTGCGAGCATTTCCAGCTGCTGTTCGGTCGCTGTCTCAAGGAAGCGACCACCGCCACGCGCTACGCAGGTCAGCGGATCTTCTGCGACGATCACTGGCAAGCCAGTTTCTTCGCTCAGCAGTTTGTCGAGGTCACGCAACAACGCACCACCACCGGTCAATACCATACCGCGCTCAGCAACGTCAGAAGACAGCTCTGGTGGAGACTGTTCCAGCGCACCTTTCACGGCCTGGACAATCGCAGCCAGTGACTCCTGCAGCGCCTCAAGAACTTCGTTAGAGTTCAGCGTGAAGCTGCGCGGAATACCCTCAGCCAGGTTACGGCCACGCACGTCGATTTCACGCACTTCACCGCCAGGATAAGCGGTACCGATTTCCTGCTTGATGCGCTCTGCCGTGGCTTCACCAATCAGGCTGCCGTAATGCTTGCGCACATAAGCCACAATGGCTTCGTCAAAACGGTCACCACCAACTTTGACGGATTCTGCGTATACCACACCACTCAGAGAGATGATCGCAATCTCAGTAGTACCACCACCGATATCAACGACCATAGAACCGCGGGCTTCATCAACCGGCAGGCCTGCACCGATGGCTGCCGCCATAGGCTCATAAATAAGATACGCTTTGCTGGCGCCAGCATTGATCACTGAATCACGGATGGCCCGGCGCTCAACTTTGGTTGCCTGGAACGGCACACAGACCACCACGCGGGGGCTTGGTGGCATCAGGCTGCGCTCGTGCACCTGCTTGATGAAGTACTGCAGCATTTTCTCAGTGACTTCAAAATCAGCAATCACACCGTCTTTCAGAGGACGGATCGCCTGAATATTCCCCGGCGTCCTGCCAAGCATACGCTTAGCTTCGGCACCAACGGCCTGGACGGATTTTCCGTTTGGCTGAATGCGGATGGCCACCACAGACGGTTCGTTCAGTACAATTCCTTTGTCACGCATGTAGATCAGCGTGTTAGCAGTACCCAGGTCAATCGAAAGATCACTGGAGAACAGACCGCGAAGCTTTTTAAACATCCACCGAGTTCCCGTAAACAAAATATGGCAAAAAATTGCCGTAACTCTAGCAACGGCGGGGATTTAGGGCAAGGGACATTTATGTTAGGCTCGCCCACTTATATATAAGCTTGTATTCAATGGAGTAAGCCCATGGCTCTGGAACAGGATCAGGTACGCAAAATTGCCAGCCTGGCGCGCCTGCAACTCGATGAAAATCAGATCGCAGATTATCAGACCAACCTGAGTAATATTCTCGACCTGGTGGACCAACTGTCGGCCGTGGATACCTCCGGCATCGAACCGATGGCCCATCCACTCGACGCCGTTCAGCGTCTGCGTGCTGACGTTGTTACCGAAGAAAATCAGCGCGAACATTTCCAGAAAATCGCACCAGCCGTGGATCAGGGTCACTACCTTGTGCCACGCGTAGTGGAATAAGCGGCACCGAGTCAGGACACAGACATGCACAACAAAACCATTGCCGAAATCTCCCGCGATCTTGCATCGGGCGAGTACTCAAGTACCGAACTGACGACAGACCTGCTTAACCGCGTTAAGCAGCTCGATGGCGACATCAACAGCTTTATTACCGTCACTGACGAGCAGGCGCTGGCACAGGCCAAAGCCGCTGACGAACGTCGTGCTGCCGGAAATGCCGACGCCTGGACCGGCGTACCGATCGCGCATAAGGATATCTTCTGCACCAACGGCGTACTGACGACCTGTGGTTCAAAAATGCTGAGCAATTTTGAAGCACCTTACGACGCCACTGTGGTCAGTAAATTCAACGACGCAGGTGCGGTATCACTGGGCAAACTGAACATGGACGAATTCGCCATGGGCTCGTCCAACGAAAGCTCGTTCTTCGGCCCCGTGGCCAACCCATGGGATAAAGAGCGCGTACCGGGTGGTTCTTCCGGTGGCTCTGCCGCTGCCGTGGCCGCACGCCTGGTACCGGGCGCGACCGCGACCGACACCGGTGGTTCTATCCGTCAGCCGGCCGCTCTGTGTGGCGTCACTGGTCTGAAGCCGACCTACGGCCGCATTTCACGCTGGGGCATGATTGCCTACGCCTCCAGCCTCGACCAGGCAGGCACCATTACCCGTACGGCAGAAGATGCCGCGCTGATGATGAACGTCATGGCGGGCTTCGATCCGAAAGATTCAACCTCGGTTGATCGCGAAGTACCCGATTACACCAGCTCGCTCGACAACAGCATCGAAGGCATGACCATTGGTCTGCCAAAAGAGTACTTCCGCGACGACCTGTCTGCCGACATGCAGCAACAGGTGCGTAACGCCATCGCTGAGTACGAAAAAATGGGCGCGAAAGTGAAAGAAATTTCACTGCCGAATACTCACCTGGCGATTCCTGCTTACTACGTCATCGCGCCTTCCGAGTGTTCCGCCAACCTGTCCCGTATGGACGGTGTGCGTTTCGGTTACCGCTGTGAAGATCCGAAAGACGTTGAAGACCTCTACTGCCGCTCCCGTGGCGAAGGCTTCGGCAACGAAGTAAAACGCCGCATCATGATTGGTTCTTACGCTCTGTCTGCCGGCTTCTACGATGCCTATTACAAAAAAGCGCAGCAGGTTCGTCGCCTGATCCGCAACGATTTCACCAACGCCTTTAATGATGTTGATGTAATCATGGGGCCTGTGACCCCGACACCGGCATTTAAGCGCGGTGAGAAAACCTCCGATCCGGTAGAAATGTACCTTGAAGACATTTTCACCATCGCCCTCAACCTGGCAGGTCTGCCGGGCATGTCGGTGCCATGTGGTCAGGTGAACAATCTGCCTGTGGGTCTGCAACTGATCGGCAACTTCTTCGATGAAGGCCGCCTGCTCAACGCAGCGCATAAATTCCAGCAGGCAACTGACTGGCACCTGAAAACCCCGGCGGACATCTGAGGAGCAGCATAATGGAATGGGAAGTTGTTATCGGCCTTGAGATCCATGCTCAGCTGGCCACCAAATCGAAAATCTTTTCTGGCGCCTCCACCGCTTACGGTGCTGATGCCAACACTCAGGCCTGCGCGGTAGACCTCGGTCTGCCGGGCGTACTGCCTGTCTTTAATGAAGACGCTCTGCGCATGGCCGTGAAATTCGGCCTCGCGATTGATGCTGAAATTGGTCTGAAAAGCGTCTTCGACCGGAAAAACTATTTCTACCCGGATTCACCTAAAGGCTACCAGACGACCCAGCTGCATCATCCTATTGTGGGCATGGGCCACATCGAGATCGAACTTGATAACGGTGAAACCAAACGCATTAACGTCACCCGTGCGCACCTTGAAGAAGACGCCGGTAAATCAGTACACGAAGGGTTCGACGGCATGTCCGGTATCGACCTTAACCGTGCCGGTACGCCGCTGATTGAAATCGTATCTGAGCCAGAAATGCGCACCGCGAAAGAAGCCGCCGCGTACTTTAAAAAGATGCACAGCATCGTCACCTATCTGGGCATCTGTGACGGTGATCTGTCTCAGGGCTCCATGCGATGTGACTGTAACGTATCCCTGCGTCCAAAAGGCCAGGAAGAATTCGGTACCCGTACCGAGATCAAAAACGTCAACAGCTTCCGTAATGTAGAGCGCGCAATTAACGCCGAAATCGAGCGTCAGATGGATATCCTCGAAGACGGTGGCAAGATCCTGCAGGAAACCCGCCTGTACGATGCAGACAAAAACGAAACCCGTGCCATGCGCTCAAAAGAAGTAGAGAACGACTACCGCTACTTCCCATGTCCGGATCTGCTACCGGTCATTATTGATCAGGACTACGTAGACGCCGTAGCCGCCACACTGCCAGAACTGCCGAACGCCAAGCGCACGCGCTTTGAGTCTGAACATGGCCTGTCAGCCACCGACGCCGGTGTACTGGCGGCTAACCGCGAGCTGGCCGATTTCTTCGAAACCGCCGCCAAAGCCGCAAGCGACTACAAGCTGGCAGCTAACTGGGTTCAGGGCGACGTATCTGCCGCGCTTAACCGCCTCGAAATCAGCATCGGTGAACTGAGCATCACCGCTGAACAGCTCGGCCGCATCCTGCAGCTGATCAAAGACAGCACTCTCAACAACGGCGGCGCTAAAGAAGTCTTTAACGCGCTGATCGACGGCAAAGGTGATGATGTCGACGGGCTTGTCGACTCACTGGGCCTGAAACAGGTATCGGATACCGGCACGATTGAAGAAATCGTTGCCAAAGTACTGGCAGACAACCCGAAACTGGTCGAAGGCTACCTGGCCACTCCGGTTGAAAAACGCGGCAAAGCCATGGGGCCATTTATCGGCCTGACGCGTAAAGCTGCCGCTGGTGTAAACCCGCAAGTGGTGATGGAAGTGCTGAAGAAGAAGCTTGAGGAACTGGGCTGATTCTTAAGTAATAAAAACGGGAGCTACGGCTCCCGTTTTTGTTTTGGAAGGCTGTTTCTAAAATGGTAGTGTAGACAGCAACATCGCAGGAGTTTGGATATGGACATTCCCGAAAGCATCAAGAAAACACTGAACGAGTCAAATCTGACTAACCCATCAAAGCTTTATACTCCGTTTACTCTATTTGTAGTTTTTTTCTCGATCTATTTCAAAGCAGAGACCCTTGGCCAAATATTTCTTTCTAATGACTGGAAGACAATAGAGTTAGCACTCAAGAGCCTGTACGACCCGGGTCCATGGAGATGGTTTGCCTTCGCAGTGAAAGTGATATCCTACTCTTTAGGCATGCTCGCACTATATGGACTGGCGCAAGTCGCTGCAGTTTTGATTTGGAGCACCTCTAATTGGTTACACATCAGGATTGCAGCCATTTTTGAAAAACTAAGATATAAGAGCAATAAAGAATACGAAGAAATGGAGTCGAAATACATAGAATCCAAGGAAGTCATAAGGGGATTACACGAAAAGCTGAATAAGTTCAGGGACTGGACACCACAGGATTACGCAAAACTAGAAGAAAATTTCGAAGCGTTAACCAATATAAATGAAAAATTAAAGAAGGATAGTAATAATGAATCAGAAAGATCCAAACAATTACAAAGATCTTTTGATGACCTAACCCAAAAAAGTAAAACCAAAATAGCGAAGTTAGAATCTGAAATCGAAAGACTTTCCGGATTCGAGAACAATGAAGAGTTTATTAATGCTCTAATAGAACGAGTACATCAAATAAGAAATGGCAACAGCTATATTGATTCACACAAGGTAATAGAACTAATCGAAGGTATTCTCCAGCAAGAAAATGAATTTCATGTCATACCATTATCAGAAGATTATAAAGCTTGCGGCCAACTTTCCGCCATACTGACAAGCATAGATTCCGTTAAGGTATGCATGACCGATAATGGGCTAGCCATGGACGTAAACACCAATAAAAATACAATAAATTACCTCAGACACTATCTTGAAAAATGAACTCAGGCCTATAAACTTCAGAAGTAATAAAATGTCGATCTTAAAATAAAAATATTGCAATCAGTATTTCTTAAAGTGAATCCCGTGTTTCGATTATAAAATTAAGACTTCACCCATTCTCGAAGTTATTACTCTTTCACAACATTACATGGAATTTCTATGTAGAACACTTCCATACAAAAGGACAAGAAGAATGATCGAGGAATACCCTTTTCTTACGCTTAGCCCTGCAAAGATAGGATCCAGTGTGGTATCCATAAACTATTCCTTCAGGATAACGCCTGCAACGCCAGAAAAAATTTCCGAGAAAAGACCGAAATAGACTCAACCACAAACTGTACCAGCTATCTATCAAGAACCAGCAGCCAGACTCTCACGCACCCACTTGTGATACTCCAGAATATCCATCACTGCGATATTCCCTGCGGAGTATTCTCCGCCCTGAAACAGAGGCTTCGTGAACCCAAAGCATTCGTTAGCGGTCAGGGTCATGCCCGCCTCTGACAATGCGGTCTGAGCATCCAGGTGGTACCACTCGTCGCCGAGGGCGAAATCGACCGGTGGCAAACCGAACTCGTTGATCTCTTCGGTAACGTTCTGCACACCGCCGTCGGTGACAGACACCATCACAAACTCACCGTCTGGCAGCTCAAAGAAGGCATCGCCCATGGGCGTGATATCGAGCAGTCTGGCATCAGCCGGAAGATCCCAAAGGGTTTTAATGCCATCGGCAGTAGCGGTATCGAAGTCGACTTTGAATTTCATATGGGTTCCAGTGGCATCGTGTTCATTGACTAACACGGTCTATTCTACCGGGTTTTGGTCGTAGAGCATGCCTTTACTCTCTACCGTCATTCCCACGAAAGTGGAAATCCAGCGTATTGTCTTTTAGTTCGCCGCCTTCGCGGGGATGACAGGCCGTCCGCATGCTCAGAACGCCTCCTGTTGTGAGTACTCACTATCAAGCACCAAAGTGATTGTTATCCTGCAGTAAATTGATATTCTCGAAGTTGTCAGATAACACTTTAAAGAGAAGCTCTGAACAGGATGTTTCCAGTGAACTACACCGCTTCGAAAAAAGACGATGCCAAATAATTACAGGTCTGCAATCAGAGGCTGTTTCAATGAGGACTTACGCCGCTGGCTAACGATTGGGCGTGATCTTTCGCCTGTCGCTATGGGGCTGCTGTTTGCTATTGCACTTCTGGCATATCAATTTTCAGAAACGCCCGCCAGGTCTGAAGCCCGAACGACCGTCATGAGCCTACAGGTTATTCTGGCGGGATGGTTACTTCTGCTTTTAAAATTCAGAGTCACATTAAATACCGGCGTCTGGTCGATCGCCGGTGCTCTATGGCTGATACTATCCAGCGTAGCCATTTTCCTGAGCGATCACCCATATGCCGGAATCTACCGACAGAATGAAATTATCATCACTGTTATAAACGCCTGGCTATTTTGCTCTTACTTCTCAAAATCCAACAGAGGCTTGGTCGCTTTCACGGCATCTTATCTGGTAGCGATCAACATCACATGGTTGTTGCTTCTGATTAAATTCCTCACTCCAGAGTCGTTGAGTCAGATAGACTGGATGGACGGCGCTGGGATTTACACCAATATCCGCCACATGGGAGACACGGCTGCCGCGGCTGCGGTTATAAGTGCATATTTCATTTCCAGAAGAAGTATCCTGAGCCGCACTTATGGACTGATCTCGCTCTATGCATCGCTCGTAACATTGTTGTTTGCGGCGGGTCGCACTTCTACCTGTTGCGCATTACTGGGCGTAGTTACTCTCATGTGGCTACACAGGAACCAACACGGTTATGTGACAACTATCGTTTTTACGGTGGCCCTGAGTGTCTATACTGCAATATCGATGACACCAGACACCGAAATGGATGGTTGGGAAGGCATCTGGCGGTTTCTTGGATCTACCATTTCTTATCAAGGCAACGACTTCACCAGTGGACGGTCAGATATCTGGATTGCCGTACTGGAGCAGATGAAGACCCAACCCTGGTTTGGTGGTGGCCCAGATTCCTACTATTACATGAGCCCTTTCCCTTTTGGGCAAGCCCCACACAACACACTCCTGGAATTTGCTCTGAACTGGGGGTGGCCAGCCGCTACCATCGCCGTAGCCTGGCTAATCTGGATGGGCGTCAGAGGACTCTGCTTAATTATAGATAACGGATTGAAAGGGAAGGATCATCTGTCAATTTACTGGGTAATGGCCTTTGGCATCTTTTTTATCCAAAGCATGCTGTCTACCACTCTCCATGAGCCATCTTCGTTGTTTCTGTTCATCCCGATGCTGGCCATAGCCATATCAGCAACAAAAAAGAAATCGAACGAATACAGTCAGACCTCGCCGTTACTTACCGTACTGATAGTTATATTTCTCTCGTTTGCATACCTCGTAAACTCTCAATATGAGACCACTAACAATTTCAATCGAAAGGTCCTTAGCAATCAGGAAGTAACCGCACAAGAACTACTATGGGTAAAAGAACACCCGTATCAGCTTGAAGGGATATGGCAGCTCATATACAAGCATCGTCTTGACGAGAGCGTAGCCTACGAACTTTCTATTGAACTACAGTCAAAAATTGAAAAACGATCCGCTGAAATCCTGGCATGGCAGTCAGCATATTGGCGGAAACATGGCGATTCAGCAAAGGCAGATGAACTTCTCGATATGGCAATAGCAAAGCGACGTATCCTTAAAGGGCGCTTTCACCTTAAATCTATCTGTTCTATTGCAGGAGTCATAGAATGGTACGAACAATGCGCTGACGCCAGGGATCTGTCGAGGCAGTTAGCCGAAAAATACCGAATGGCCCGAAAGCTGGAGCCATAATCTTTATATGGATATATGTTGATGTCACTAAGACCTGCTTTAGCCCTGATTTTACTCGCACAGGTACCACTAACTCATTCGGACGAAACCGAAGCGGGCCCAGAATTCGGACGTGCCGGCCTGTTTGCTCACTACATGATTCTCAGCGAATCCAAAGCACGGGAAGAAGGACTGGAGCAAGGCCTGGTCTCTATCGGATTTGATGCAACACGCGTTCTCACCATGGGAAAGTCATTCGACATTGCCTTCAGCATGAGACCGTCCCTGGTGTCTGGCTCCGACCGTTATGACAACAGCATTCAGGGATGGCTACTGAACATCGAAAGCAGTCTGACCTACCATATTAATAACACTATCGGCATTTCGTATGGGATCGGGACCAATCTGATCAATATTTCACGCCCTCAGAATCAGTGCTCAACATGTGAAAATGACAATACCAGTAGCAAGTTTGACTTGTCCGGTGCATCTTATTTAACTACGGGTGTTCTATTCAGTTCGAAGGAGGACTTCCCGATGTTCGCTATTAATTACAGAAGAGTGCGAAGCAATGATTACGGGAATTACCTGTCTCTCCATCTACTTTACTCTTTCTGAAATGAAGAGCTCATAACCATGGCATCTGCACTTTCACTCATTTCCGCTGGCGTTTTTTTCCTTTTCGGCCTGCTCACCGGCGTGATCAAATATCAACAGATCATGGTGTCACCACAGGGTCGGGCGCATATTTATATTGATATCTGCCACCGGGCTTCACTCATGTATGCCTTTGCCTGCATATTGATCTATCAATTCGTACTGATCAGTCAGCTGTCTGACTGGCTGGAAATGCTGTCAGTGATTCTTCTCGTTGGCTATTTTGCCACTGCAGTAATCAGTTACTTCGTGCACGGAATTAAACAGGATACCCGCAATCAATTGCGGCTGGCTGACGGCGAGAAAGCGGGCTTCATCCACAAGTCGATTCCCGTGTATATGTGGACGCTGATCGCCGCAGAGATCGGTGGATTTCTGGTGCTGTTTTACGGAGTAATTATCGAGTTAGTTTGATGCGTAGGCTGGCGGCGAAGGTGCTCGCCGTTAATTCCTGCGGAATTAAACGCCTCCTACATGGCGCCCCAACAATGATGGTTCCCCGCATTCGCGAGGATGACGGGTTTTTATCCACAGTCACGAGTACAGATAAGGCTCCTGGGCGTGCCTTCAATCTGTCATTCCCACGAACGCGGGAACCCAGCGAGTGTGTTCAGTGCAGCCCTGAAACGGCTAGCTGCCATCATTGCTCTGCTTTTCAGCCCACTCTTTGAGCAAATTGGCGTTCCGGATATTCGCTTTAAAGCCAATATCAAACAGATCGCCAATCAGGGGAATACTGCCAATCACAGTATCAATCACAATATTCAGAAACATCCGTATCATCAGCTCGCGACCAACTTTCATGCGCTTTGCTTCAAACAATGGATACAGGGCAAGAACAAAAGATACAGCGTCGCCAACCCCGGGAAGAAGGCCAATCAGTCCATCCACACCTACCGTAAAAGGTGTAAAAGGTACCCTGAACCGAGCATCCATCAGGCGGGCATAGTTCTCAACGCGCCGAAGAGTGCCGAAAAAATCCGGACTAGCCTCCACTTCTTTGGCTCTCATACCATTGAGCAAGGGACTCAACACCTCTATACATCAGCGCTTTTTGATACAACGAAACACAGATTACAGCATTGAACATACAGCCAATCCACTCCAATGACCGAGACACAGTCTCTACAACATCATCATCAACGCCGAGCTTAGTGAGCACAAAACCGAGGGCGATGCCGCCGAGGAAGGCACTTCCCCACAAAATCATTATTAGTAAAAAGAACTTTGGATATGTGCCTTTAAATGCTACGACACTATTGCCAACAGCCTCAATGGGACCCGCCCTCTCAGACAAAACCAGCACAGGGACGAGAACTGAAGCAGCCATAATCAACAAGCCAGGGATAAAAAAGAGTAAGAATCCGAAACTAGCTATCAAGCTGACTAATGTATAGGCAAATATAAAGGTGATACAACGACCAAAAGACAAGTGGCTTTGTATGCCTGAAGCCACAAGTAGATAGTGCACGAGAATCAAAAGGAACACAGAAGAGATAATCAGCTCGACTGCAGCTAGTCCGTAGTGATTTCCAGGGAAATAATATCGACCCACCTCCAGTAACACGATAAAAGGCAGGATGATGAGAAACCGTGCTAACAAGCCCGATAAGCCATCCGATAGCATGCGAAAAAAGTCTCTGAGTGAGGCAACTACTTCCATTGGCCATTCCTTGTATGAAAAAACCGCCCTTAGGCGGTTCTTTTATTTCACGACTTTCAGTGATGGCCGGGGGCCAGCGGGCTTTTCAGCCGGTGCTTTTTTCACTGACTTAGGCGGCGGAGGTGTATCATCCGGGTTAGGGGCACCCGCCTCAGAACCGAACACCATGCCCTGACCATTCTCTTTGGCGTATATCGCAAGGATAGCGACCAAAGGGACATAGACATCCATCGGAACGCCGCCAAAACGTGCATTAAATGACAGCCCATCCTGGTTCATTAACAGATCACGAACTGCAGAAGGGCTGATATTCAGCACGATCTGACCGTTATTCACGTAATCCTGTGGAACCTGTACGCCTGGCAGACCGGCATCAACGAGCACGTAGGGCGTGCAGTCATTGTCGAGTATCCATTCGTTCAGCGCCCGCATCAGATACGGGCGGCTGGGTGTCATTTTATCAGCCATCAGTCGCGCATCTCGCGCTCTGCTTCGGACAGAGAAGCCTGGAAGCTTTCACGATCAAACAGTCGCTCCATGTACTGAGTCAGTGGCTTGCACTGCTTCTCTGGCAGTTCAATGCCCAGTACTGGCAGACGCCACAGAATCGGAGCAACGCAGCAGTCAACGATAGAGAATTCTTCGCTCATGAAAAATGGCATTTCAGTAAAGATAGGCGCAGTTGCAACCAGGCTGTCGGTCAGCTCCTTACGCGCTTTTTCTGCTTCTTTAACTTTGCCTGACATGATGGTTTCTACCAGACCGCACCAGTCTTTTTCGATACGGTGCATCCACAGACGACTCTGCGCACGGGCAACCGGGTACACTGGGAGCAGTGGCGGGTGCGGGAAACGCTCGTCGAGGTATTCCATCATAATATTTGGTTCATACAGAACCAGCTCACGGTCAACCAGGGTTGGCAGTGAGTTGTATGGGTTCAGATCAGCCAGTTCCTCTGGCATGTTGTCCGGGTCAATATCGTGGATATCAACAGTGACGCCTTTCTCAGCGAGAACGATACGGACGCGGTGGCTGTAATGATCAGCAGCGTCGGACAAAAACGTCATGGAAGAGCGCTTGGCTACAACTCCCATAGTTTCCTCTCTTAGTGAATTCAGAATCTTTTAGGCAAACCCGAAAAACGAATACAGCCCGACCGCTTTCACACGGCCGGGCTATGCTTCTGACGCGTAAGAAATTTCTTACTTAACGTCGCGCCAGAATTCTTTGTTCAGGAAGTATACAGGAACAAAGAAGATCGCCAGGAACAGGAGTACCCACCAACCCAGGCGCTCACGCTCCAGGGCAATAGGCTCTGCCATGTAAACCATAAAGTTCACCAGGTCGAATACCAGCTTGTCGTATTCTTCAACAGACAGCTGACCTTCTTCTTCGATGTACAGTACATCGTGGTGTTCTTCCAGGATTTCCTGACCAGTCAGGGTATCAAAACCAACCGCAACCTGAGCAGTGCCTTTAACCTGAAGGCCCTGAAGGCCAGCCAGAACGTGTGGCATACCAACGTCTTTGAACACAACGTTGTTTACGCCCCATGGACGGCTGTTATCTTCGTAGAAGCTACGCAGGTAGGTATACAGCCAGTCTGGACGGCGTACACGAGCAACCAGCGTCAGATCCGGAGGCGTTGCACCAAACCAACGCTTAGAGTCAGTCTGATCCATCGCGATGGTCATCAGGTCACCGAACTTCTTATCGGCAAACACCAGATTTTCCATCATCATTTCTTCAGGAATACCAAGGTCTTTCGCTACGCGGTTGTAACGGGCGTGCTCCATTGAGTGACAGCCCATACAGTAGTTAGCGAAGGTCTGAGCACCACGCTGCAGCGACGCAGTGTCACGCAGGTCAGTCAGGTGCTCGTCCAGGTGTACATTGCCGCCAGCTGCCAGTGCTACCGCTGGGAAGAAGGCAGCAACCAGTGCAAATATCTTTTTCATGCCCAATGTCATCTTAGTGGCCTCCGGTTACGCGCTCAGGAACTGGCTTGGTTTTCTCGATCATCGGAGAGATGACGAGGAATGCAAACCAACCGAAGTAGATCACAGATGCGATCTGAGCAATCAACGTCAGCAGTTCTGTAGCAGGCTGAGTGCCCAGCCAGGTTAACAGTGCAAAGTTGAAGCCGAAGATCACGATATAGATCTTGCTTGGCAGACCTTTGTAGCGCCAGCTACGTACTGGGCTACGATCCAGCCAAGGCAGTACGAACAGTACAGCGATAGCAGCACCCATGGCGATTACACCCAGAAGCTTATCCGGAACCGCACGCAGAATGGCGTAGAACGCACCGAAGTACCATACAGGAGCAATGTGCTCTGGCGTCTTCAGACCGTTCGCAGGTTCGAAGTTAGCGTATTCCAGCATGAAGCCGTTACCTTCCGGGAAGAAGAACAGCACAGTACAGAACACCATCAGGAAGACCACAATACCCACCAGATCGTGCACGGTGTAGTAAGGGTGGAACGGGATGCCATCAAGTGGCTTGCCGTTTTCGTCTTTGTGTTTCTTGATATCAACGCCATCTGGGTTGTTAGAACCTACTTCGTGCAGCGCCAGCAGGTGCATAACAACGAGGGCAACAATCACCAGAGGTACAGCAACTACGTGCAGTGCAAAGAAGCGGTTCAGGGTAGCGCCTGAAATCAGGAAGTCACCACGGATCCACTCAGTCAGCAGGTCGCCATATGGCATAACAGAGAACAGGGAAATAATTACCTGCGCACCCCAGTAGGACATCTGGCCCCATGGCAGTACGTAACCCATGAAGGCTTCCGCCATCAGAGCCAGGTAAATCAGCATACCAAAGATCCAGATCAGCTCACGTGGCTTCTGGTAGGATCCGTACAGGATCGCACGCATCATGTGCAGGTATACCGCAACAAAGAAGAAGGTCGCGCCGGTGGAGTGCATGTAGCGGATCAGCCAGCCCCACTCAACGTCACGCATGATGTATTCAACAGACGCGAAGGCAGCTTCAGCGCTAGGTGTGAACTGCATGGTCAGCCAGATACCAGTCAGAATCTGGTTTACCAGCATGAGCATGGACAGTACGCCGAAGAAGTACCAGAAGTTGAAGTTCTTCGGAGCATAGTACTTAGACATATGCTTTTCATAGGTCTGGGTTACCGGCAGGCGGTCATCGATCCAGGCCATGATTTTGTTAGTGTTCTGACTCATTATGCATTCTCCTCATCAACACCAACGACAACAACGTTCTCACCCTCGTAGGAGTATGGAGGAACAATCAGGTTGTCAGACGCAGGAGAGCCGTTGAAAACACGGCCGGACAGGTCGAAACGTGAACCGTGACATGGGCAGAACCAACCACCCTGCCAGTTCGGGTCGAACGGCTCAGGTTTTACTTCAGGGAAGTACTTCGGTGCACAACCGAGGTGCGTACAAACACCCAGCAGTACGATCACATCAGATTTGCGGGAGCGGTACAGGTTGTCAGCATACTCAGGCTGCTGAGCTTTGTTACCGTTCTCTGGATCTTTCAGACGACCAGCCAGAGTTTCGAGATTCTTAAGGGTCTCTTCTGTACGACGGGCAACGTACACAGGCTTGCCACGCCATTCTGCAGTCAGCATCGCACCAGGCTCGATCTTGCTGATATCTACCTTCGCTGGTGCACCTGCAGCCTTCGCTTTCTCACTGGGCATCCAGGACTTAACGAAGGGGACTGCGAGGAAGCCAGCACCGACAGCACCGACACCGGCAGTCGCGCCGACCAGCAGAGTACGCCGGGCCTTATTCACGCCGTCTTGACTCATTACCATCTTCTCCCATCAAAAAAAATCTTGTGTAGCCGCCTGGTCAGGACTAGGTAGTACGTTTTTTATACAGACCAAGCGTAGCATACAGAGCGGCGCTCATAGTAAAGAAAACAGGGTCAGGAAACAACCTGAAATACCCATAGAACATGGGGTTTTGGGCATAAAAAAAGCGCTTATTGATCTGTGCCAATAAGCGCTCTTTTCTGCTCTGCAGCGTTGTATTAACGCTTGGAGAACTGTGGCTTCTTACGTGCTTTACGCAGACCCACTTTCTTACGTTCAACTTCACGAGCGTCACGAGTAACGTAACCCGCAGCACGCAGTGAAGGACGCAGAGTTTCGTCGTACTGCATCAGGGCACGGGTAATACCGTGACGGATAGCACCGGCCTGGCCGTTGCCACCACCGCCCTGAACGTTAACGATAACGTCGAACTTCTCGAGGCTCTCGGTCAGCTCAAGTGGCTGACGAACAACCATGCGAGCAGTTTCACGACCGAAGTATACGTCCAGAGGACGCTTGTTTACTGTGATGCTGCCAGTACCTGGACGCAGGAAAACACGAGCTGTGGAAGTCTTACGACGACCGGTACCATAGTATTGAGTAACTGCCATCATCTTATCCCAGTTTCAGTTCCTGTGGCTGTTGAGCAGTATGAGGGTGCTCACCGCCAGCATAAACTTTCATTTTCTTGAACATAGCACGGCCAAGAGGATTCTTTGGCAGCATGCCTTTAACAGCAAGTTCGATTACCTGTTCTGGCTTGTAGTCAATCAGCTTTTCAAAAGAGATAGACTTCAGACCACCTGGGTAACCAGTGTGACGATGGTACATCTTATCGCCAGCTTTCTTGCCGGTTACTTTAACTTTGTCTGCGTTGATAACAACGATGTAATCACCGGTGTCTACATGCGGCGTAAACTCAGGCTTGTGCTTGCCTCTCAGGCGGCGAGCAACCTCAGTGGCCAGACGACCCAGCGTTTGATCAGCTGCATCAACAACAAACCACTCACGTTTTACGGTTTCTGGTTTTGCGCTGTAAGTTTTCATCAATTTCTCGCCTTAATTGGCTTGTTGATTCGAAAAGAGGGCGGCATTCTATAAGAGAGATCGGGGTAGTGCAAGAATAAATTCACATCGGAATTGTAAACTGCTCACCCCTGTGTGAGAGGCTCAGTATTGCTCAGGTTCGTGAAGGGTGACCAGGCCCCAGATCAGGCATAACAATGCCGTCATGGCGTCCAGAAGGACCGCAAGACCCATTGCCTGAGAGGTATCTGCCTGTTGATCATACCCGACCTGTTGACCAAGAAAGAAGAATCCGGCGCTGACAAGAAACCCGACAACGAAACAACTGACCAGATAATAGCCCTTGGCATCATCCAGCTTCAGTTTTTCTTTATTCAGCAGCGCCTGCATCCACCAACGTGCTACACCGCAGAACAATAATGCTGTCAGTGCCCCTGATACGAAATACCCTGTCATTGCTCTCTGTTCCTTAATAAAGGGAGATGATCCATGCAGGAAAGTTTAGTTCAGAGTGCAACGTACGCAAGGAAAGTCAGCTGAGTGACTTTCCCGTATCTGAGATGAGATTCAGAAGAAAGACACGACATAACCCAGAGTAAACATCTGAGCATCCGGCGCGTAGTGAGTAAGCAGAAACTCGACTCTTTCATTGTACTTTACTGTGTACTTGGCACCGACAGCGAAGCTTGCTCTGTAGTTGGTGCTTCCTTCGATGTTCAGTCCATCGCCACCGGAGACGTTGCGAAGCCGGTTCATTCCGAAACGGGTCACCAGCCCCCAAAGGCCTTTCCGTACTTCACGCGGATGGTATTCAACGTAGGTACCAAAGCTGCTGTATTGAAACGGCGCTCCATTCACCCGGGCCTGGCCAAGCTCAGTTGCAGTAGCAAGCACACCAAACTGTTCGTTCAGACGATACCCCAGGCTGATCTGTCCACCAATGCCCAGACGACGGTCAAGCTCGAGGTCGTCATTAACGATTTCCGGGGTCAACCAGCTGAACCCCACAGCACCACCAATGTTCAGAGCCGCATGACTGCTCTGCACAGCCCCCATCAGCATGCCTGCCATTAACAGCGAGCGGAAACTCCGCCCCCGCAAGCCCATCAGAAGTACCGCAAGTCCTGCCAGCAGAATACTGCCCATTGATCCACCGCCACTACCTGTACGCACATCGACTCCTTCATTAACTGAAACATCCCGGTCATCCGGCACACCGTCATTGTCATTATCTGGCGCCTGATCAAACGCCCCGTTCGACTGCAGACCATAACCGTCCAGATTATCAAAGGCGTCAAGAATACCATCGCCATCGGAATCAGTACCAGTCACCGCCGTTCCGGTCCAGACTGCATAGGTCGTTCCCGAGTCTGGCAGGTCAAGCAGACTGGATATGGAGGTATCCTGAGGATCCCGCTTACCGTTTTCATCCAGGTCACGGAAGCCTGCTTCGATAAGGTCAATGATACCGTCGTTGTCGGCATCCAGATCACGCCAATTGACCAGACCGTCACTGTCTTTATCCAGCCCCGGATACGCCACTACCAACTCAGCAAGGGTATCTAAGCGGTCGTCGACGCCATCCAGCGGCAACTCATCAATGACACCCTCAGCGAGTTCAAAGCCTCCTTCAGGGGTGGCGTCAAACCAGTCATCAATGCCATCGCCATCAGTATCCGCGCGCTCAAGTCCCAGATAACCGAACAGTTCCAGTCCATCCGTCATGCCGTCATGATCGGAGTCCAGGTCGCGCCAGTCAGCGACACCGTCGCGATCGGTATCGATGTCGTATTCATCGCGCTCATCCGGAACACCGTCGTCGTCTTCATCAAGCGTTCCTTCGACATGATTTGGCAGGCCATCATTATCGTAATCCTGCCCAGCCATGATCACTTCGATCAGTGCTTCAATTTCTTCTGTCGTGTCGATATCTGCGATATCACTCTGCTGCAGAACGGCGTAGTTCAGAATACTGACGATACGGGTCAGGGTCGCCTCAGAAACGAGCGTGACACCAATATTGATGTAATCCTGCGGCGTTGGCTCCTGAGCCGGCACACCACTGAAGAAGTCATCGATAAGTTCCTGAGAGTAGGCTCTTCTCGAGACCACCACACCAGTTGAGTAGGTCAACTGCTGATAGTCACCTGCATCATCGGTATAGGTGACTTTCAGGTTAACTGTCTGACCTACTTCGGCTGAGCCCAGGGTCAGTGTCGCGGAGCTTGATATGCTGTATCCATCAACTCTCCAACTGTAACTGATCTCACCACTGATGCCGTCCGGATCGTCCACGGCAGCGATCAGAGTCTGTCCTTCAACCTCCGTGCCATTTACCACCAGTCGCCCAGGCTCACTGACGACTAACGTCACGGTAAAGGCGACTTCGTACACCCCGTCTGTTGCTACCAGATTGACCACAACCGGCTCACCGACCTGAGGATTAACTGCCAGACGACCGTTGCCATCAACGTAAATCCAGTCCAGCGTCCAATCCGATGCCATGGCAAATGACAGATCGTACCCCCGAGAGTCTTTACCAGTGAGGCTGAACGTCACTTCGCCTCCTCCAGTACGGGCAATATAAGTTACGCCTGCGCTGGTGATACTGAAGTTAATATTCACAGCGTCAACAAGACTCTGAATTTCAGCAAGGTCAGCGGCAGACACCGCATTCAGTACGGCGCTCTGATAAGCCGCGATATTTTCTGGATACACATTCGCAAGCCCCGCAACAGACTGGAAGTCAGCGACCGTCAGAGCCTGTGCGGCAGTGCTATCTCCTACTGCCGACGAGATGGTGAAAATCTCCCGGTCCAGCAGTGTCACCAGAATATCGGCCTGCACCTGGTTGCCATAAATTCCATCGTCCACTTCAACAGTCACAACAAAGCTGGTGTCTGCCGTCACAGCATTTCCGTACTGATCTTCGTTCACCGCCTCACTGACGAGGTAAACAGCGCCCATTTCTTCGACTATCTGAAGGTTAGCGTCCGGCAAATCCTGACCCGCAACGATAGAGAAATACACATCATCTCCAGACTGATCTGTCCCCTCCAGCAGACTGCGGATAGCATCGCCTTCGACCAGTGTGATCTCAGTCGGGGCAACAAATTCAGGGGCGTAGTTAACGCTATTTACCAGAGACTGGATCTCGGCAGCAGTATCCAGGTCGTCAGCGGTTAACTGGGCAATAGCCGCCTGGTACTGAGCATTGAGCTCCTGAATCGCACCCGTCACTCCTTCCACCGCATTGAGGTTGGCCGCAGTGACCGTGTTATCCTCATCTCCCGCAGCGCTGCTGATACGATAAATTTCTTTATCAACGACAGTGATGCTCAGAACCACATCAGAAGCGTTCAGGTAGTCATCCGACATACGAACTGTCACTTGTGCAACGCCAACATCTGCATTCGCAGGCGTTCCACCCAGCACATACCCCTCACCCATGCGAACCCAGGCAGGTGCACTGACAATGGCAAAATGCACATCATCATCAGCGGAATCTGTGGCCTGCAGTGGGAAACTCAATGCTTGAGCTTCAACCACGGTAACAGCGGGATCTCCGGTATATTCAGGCTCCGAGTTCACGCTATTAACCAACTGCTGTATTTCTTCTGGGGTATCCAACTCTGCTTCTGTCAGACCCGCTATCAGTTGTTGATACTGCCCTTCCTTAGCTTCGATGGCGCCTGATACACCATCAACAGAGTTGAGGTCGGCGGCAGTCACCAGATAGCCAGGCTCAGTTTCTCCTGCCACCGCTCTGATGCGATAGATCTCGGCATCTATCACCTCAATAGCCAACTGCTGATCGAGGACATTCACCCCATCTGTAGCACTGACTTCCAGTGTCACGAATCCGATATCCTCAGCTTGAGGCACACCGCTCAATGTAGCCGTACCATCAAAGCTCAGCCAGGCGGGCAGGCCACTTACCAGCGTAAACGTCAGGTCATTTCCTTCGGCATCAGTGCCCTCAAACACAAAGCTGAACGATTCCTGCTCGATAGCAAAGGCACTGTCTGGAGAGGTAATCACAGGCTCCGTATTCACCCGATCAACCAACGACTGAATTTCAGCTGGGGTATCAAGTTCTTCGTAGGAAAGCCGCGCAATTGCTGCCTGATATTTGGTGTTGTTTTCAGGCACAGCACCCGAAACACCCTCAACAGCGTTAAGGTCTGCGGCGCCGATAGAGTTCGCTTCACCAGCGGCTGAAGCCACGGTATGAATCTCGGCATCCTGCACTGTGACTGTGATCAGCTGAGTTTCCGTATTCCCGTAGGCATCCCCGGCCTGTACCCGCACAGTAAACGAACCCACCTCAACGTCTGCTGGAGCACCCGAGAGCGAAGCCCGTGCTTCGCCTTCGGCATCCATCGTCTGAGTAAGAGTCACAAAGCCCGCGTTACTATTGTCTTCAACCAGACTGAGCGTCAGACGATCACCAGCATCATCAATAGCAATTACCGTAAATCCGAGATCATCGCCCTCAATCACACTGAAAGCAGCGACTGAAGTGAACTCCGGATCACTGTTGACACTGTTTACCAGAGCGCTGATTTCATCAAAGCTGTCGAGGTCGGCAGGTTGTAACGCAGAGATTGCGTCACGATACTGTGCCTGCCGCGCTGCGATCGCACTATCAATACCTTCAACAGCGTTCAGGTCATCCGCTGTAATGACATTTTCACCGCCGGCAGCCTCTGAAATTTTATTAATTTCCTTGTCCAGTACTCTGATACTGATGGTCTGAGAAACGATATTTCCAAAACCATCGCTGACCTCAACAATTAATGAGAATTGACCGACGTCGCTGTCTGAAGGCGAACCAATTAATGACTGAGGCGACCCTGCAATCAGGCGAACCCAGCCGGGGCGAGGCTGCTCAGGAATCGAGAAGGTAAGCGCATCCCCTGCTGCATCCGTGGCGGTCAGATCAAAAATCAGACTGCTGTCTTCAACAACACGAATCTGCGCAGATGAAGTAATCACAGGAACACTGTTTACACTGTGCACAACCGCCTGAATTTCAGCCGCAGTGTTCAGATCTTCAGCCGTCAGACGCGCAATAACTGCCTGGTACTTACTGTTATTTTCTTCGAGAGCACCAGAAACACCTTCCACTGCATTCAGCTGTGAGGCAGTAATCGTATTGCTCGCACCAGCAGCATCCATAACCGTCTTGAGTTGGGCATCCAGTGCAGTGACGGTGATGGTCTGCTCAACCGTATTTACACCATCGGTAACCTCAACGATAACGGCGAAGCTGACGTCGACGGTGATGGGCTCTCCCGCTGCGTCCGTAGTTACCGCATCGCTGATAAGACGCTGGTTTTCTACCCGGAAACTCGCAGGCAGGGACTGTCCGGCCTTCAGGCTGTATGTCAGGCTATCGCCGTTAGCATCCTGAGCCTCGAGCAACAAAGATACGGAATCGTTTTCTGTGATAGTAAGAGTGTCGGTTGAGACAAACTCAGGAACAGACTCAGCGGTGTTTACCCCTGCGACGAGGGCAATAATCTCCGCAGCAGAATCAAGCTCTTCCGGCGAGGCTTCACCAACGGCAGCCTGATATGCCAACTGATTACCAGCAATGGCGGAAGACTCCATTCCTTCGACCGCGTTCAGTTGAGTAACGGTCACGCCATTGGCAGGATCACCTGCAACACTGCTGATCGCGTAAATTTCAGCGTCGCGGACGGTAACCGTTATCACATCTTCCACCGTGTTCACACCGTCACTCACCTCGACGATCACATCGAAAGCAATATCACTGGTGATGGCAACACCGAACTCATCCGTAAGAACAGAGTCACTCTCAAGAAGGTCTCCGGACACACGGAAGTTCGCAGGTAGTACCTGATCATCTTTCAGGCGGTATGTGAGTTCGTCACCATTATCGTCAGTGGCTGTGAGCGTAAAGGAGGCGCTCTCGCCTTCAATCAGAGTGAAGGCATCGCCTGAGGTGAATTCAGGAATCGAGCGTGCACTGTTGACTGCCTCTACCATGGCGATAATTTCTTCGGAAGTATCGAGGTCCACGGAAGATCGGCTGGCGATAGCAGAACGGTATGCACTCTCATTGTCGGTAATCGCGCGGCCTTCCATTCCGGCAACAGCATTCAGCTGAGCGGCCGTGATCGTATTCGCAGCACCAGCCACTTCACGAATGACCTTAATCTCTTTATCACGAACAGTGACAGTAATCGTCTGAGCAACGACATTGGTTCCATCGGTAACTTCAACAACAACGTCAAAGCTGATGTCATCAGTCACTGGCTGGCCATCTGGAACCTCTGTGAGTAAACCACTACTGAGAGTATTTCCGCTGAGGGTAATACCGGCAGGCAACACCTGACCTTCCTGCAGACTGAAAACGAGTGAGTCGCCAGCAGAATCGGTAGCACTCAGTTGCAGACTGAAACTTTCACCTTCAACAATCACCAGAGAAGTCGCTGAGGTGAACTCAGGAATTGATTCGCCGCTGTTAACGGAATCAACCAGCCCTTGAATTTTTGCAGGCGTATCGAAGTCTTCCGGCGCAAGAGCAGCAATAGCGGCCTGATAGGCTGTCTCGTTTTCTTCAAGTGCTCCAGAGACACCTTCAACTGAGTTTAACTGCGTAGCCGTAAGTAAGTTTTCGGTTCCGGCGGCGTCGCTTACCGTTTTAAGCTCAAGATCCAGCACGGTAACAGTAATCGTCTGCTCGACCGTGCTTGCTCCGTCAGTAACTTCAACAACGACACTAATAACAATATCTGCAGTGATAGCATCGCCGGCTGCATCGGTGATCAGCGCATCTGAACTCAGTTGATCGCCGGATACCGCGATATTTGCTGGCAGAGTCTGGCCAGCTTTGAAGCTGTAAGTCAGCGTATCGCCATTAGAGTCAGTTGCCACCAGAGTGTGGCTGATGCTGTCGTTTTCAGTGATAGTAAACGCCGCATCCGAGGTGAAGACGGGGACAGATTCACCGCTGTTCACAGTATCGATCAGTGCCTGGATTTCAGCCGCAGTGTCGACTTCTTCCGACGTTTTACCGGCCAGAGCCGTTTGATACGCAGCTTCGTTATCAGCGATAGCGCCAGAAACACCTTCAACAGCATTCAGCTGCGCTACGGTAATGGTATTAGTCGTGCCCGCAGCATCCATGATCACCTTGAGTTCTGCATCCAGAACCGTAACAACGATGGTCTGCTCAACAGTGTTGGTGCCGTCAGTGACTTCAACGACAACATTAATAGAGATATCTGCGGTGACGGCATTCCCAGAAGCGTCAGTATTGACTGCATCTGAGCTCAGCTGGTCGCCAGATACTGAGATATTTGCTGGCAGAGTCTGGCCTGATTTGAGGCTGTAAGTCAGCGAATCGCCATTAGAGTCGGTCGCCACCAGAGTGTGGCTGATGCTGTCGCCTTCAGTAATGGTGAAAGCGGCGTCTGAGCTGAACACAGGGACAGACTCATCGCTGTTAACAGTGTCGATCAGAGCCTGGATTTCGGCAGCGGTATCCAGTTCAGTGGCGGACTTGCCAGCAATAGCCGACTGATACGCGGCTTCGTTATCAACAATTGCGCCAGAGACACCTTCAACGGCATTCAGCTGAACGGCGGTAACTGTGTTTGCTGCACCGGCAGCGTCCATGATCGCCTTCAGTTCTGCATCCAGAACCGTAACAACGATGGTCTGCTCGACAGTATTGGTGCCGTCAGTAACTTCGACGACAATATTAATAGAGGTATCTGCGGTAATGGCGTTGCCAGAAGCGTCAGTATTGACTGCATCTGAACCTAACTGGTCACCAGATACTGCGATATTCGCAGGCAAGGTCTGTCCAGACTTGAGGCTGTAAGTCAGCGAATCGCCATTAGAGTCAGTTGCTACCAGAGTGTGACTGATGCTGTCATTTTCAGTGATAGTAAACGCCGCATCCGAGGTGAACACAGGGACAGATTCACCGCTGTTAACAGTGTCGATCAGTGCCTGGATTTCGGCAGCGGTATCCAGTTCAGTGGCAGACTTGCCAGCAATAGCCGACTGATACGCGGCTTCGTTATCGGCGATAGCACCGCTCACACCTTCAACAGCATTCAGCTGAACGGCGGTAACTGTATTTGCTGCACCGGCAGCATCCATGATCGCCTTCAGTTCTGCGTCCAGAACCGTAACAACGATGGTCTGCTCGACAGTATTGGTGCCGTCAGTAACTTCGACGACAACATTAATAGAGGTATCTGCGGTAATGGCGTTGCCAGAAGCGTCAGTATTGACTGCATCTGAGCTCAGCTGGTCGCCAGATACCGCGATATTCGCAGGTAAAGTCTGACCAGCTTTGAGGCTGTAAGTCAGCGCATCGCCATTAGAGTCGCTCGCCACCAGAGTGTGGCTGATGCTGTCGCCTTCAGTAATGGTGAAAGCGGCATCAGAGCTGAACACAGGAACAGATTCATCGCTATTAACGGTGTTTATCAGAGCCTGGATTTCGGCTGGAGTATCTACCTCTGCTGACGTCTTACCCGCCAGAGCCGTTTGATACGCAGTTTCGTTATCAACAATTGCGCCGGAGACACCTTCAACAGCATTCAGCTGAACGGCAGTCACTGTATTTGCTGCACCGGCAGCATCCATGATGGCCTTCAGTTGTGCATCCAGAACTGTGATAACGATGGTCTGTTCGACAGTATTGGTGCCGTCAGTAACTTCAACGACAACATTAATAGAGGTATCTGCTGTAATGACGTTGCCAGAAGCGTCAGTATTGACTGCATCTGAACTCAGTTGATCGCCGGATACTGCGATATTCGCAGGTAAAGTCTGACCAGACTGGAGGCTGTAAATCAGCGCATCGCCATTAGAATCCGTCGCCACCAGAGTGTGGCTGATGCTGTCGTTTTCAGTGATAGTAAACGCCGCATCCGAGGTGAAGACGGGAACAGATTCATC
>Ga0208830_1000071_pt1 | contig 57726 bp, 52 predicted proteins | sample DeeseametaMP2634_FD_184169 | JGI IMG/M metagenome (GOLD analysis project Ga0208830, IMG submission 184169) | Marine microbial communities from the Deep Atlantic Ocean - MP2634 (SPAdes) | ecosystem: Environmental > Aquatic > Marine > Oceanic | place: Northeast of Antigua and Barbuda, North... | reverse complement strand
AGTCGTCGTTGGCCGAGATGGGCCTTATAGCGCCGGGCCGGCGAAGACCCGTGGCCTTGGTTCCTCAGGCAAGATGACGATAACTGAGCCTTTCCCTGGCTATTAGTCTGGCCAGTCGATAAGTAAGCGGTCCTCTTCTAAAGCCGACACTTGTGCATCGGGGAATTTGCTTTTCAGCGCCTCGATGTTCAGTTCTTGGTTTCCCAGGTCCAATGTGAACTGAATCCCGGCCTCTCTGGATATCAGCCGGGTGTCGGTAATGACCCCGCTGCCCGCCACTTGGTCCAAGACTTCCCAGACGGATTCCAAGCGGCCTTGGCTGAGCGATGACGGGAACATCAGATATATCCGTCCGGTGTAGGTGACCGCTGGGGGGGCGCCAACCGGGGCCGGTGGCGGCTGGGGAGGCGCTTGCGCCGCGGGAGGTGGTACCGCGACCGGTGGCGGTACGACTGGTTCCGGCGCCTGAATCACGGGCCGTTCAACAATCTCCGGACTCGGCGGCGGAATGGCGGCCTGCATCTCTTGGCGCAGCAACTCGGCGGCGGTGGGTTGTTGCCGGGGTTCGGGCATGTCTATGACCGGAGTAGCAGGTTGACTAAAGTCGAAGGGATCCGGAATTATAGGCTCGGACATGGGTTCCGGCATCGGCGTCGGAAGGGAAACAGCCTCCATCTCGTGGTGTAGTTGTTCGGCGGCATTCGGTTGAGAAGGCGACGGCATTTCTATGATTCTGCCCTGGGGTTCCGGGGCCGGGGCCTCGGTAGGTGATGGCTGTTTCACCTCTACCGGGGTTTTGTCTGGCGCCTCACCACTTCCGGCGATTACTCCAAGACCGCCCATTCCCCTGGCCAGCTCCTCGGCCATGGCGGCAGCGGCGCTTCCCGGCAATGCGCTGGCCGGAGTAGCCGCCGCGATCTCCTGATCCAGTATCTGGGCTTCGGATTGAGTTTGGACTGGCGGAGCTTGGACCGGAGTAGCTTGGACCGGAGTAGTCTCAACTGGCGGAGCTACGGTCGGTGGCGTTGGAGCTGGAACTTCCGCTACTGGAGCTTCAGTCGCCGGAGCTTCAGTAGCCGGGGGTTGAGTCGTTTGAACTTCAGTTGACGCCGGGGGCTCCTGCTCAGTGAACCATTCGGAAGGAGGAGCGGCCTCGGGAACTTCGGACGATAACTGTGGTGATATGCTCGGTTCTGCGTCCCCCGGGGTTGCAGTGAACCATTCGGAAGGGGGAGCGGTCTCGGGGGCCTCATGCGATAGTTGAGGAACTGGAGCCGGTTGGGCGGCCGGTGAGGGCACCGCAGGCTCAGGAGTTTCAAAGGCGCCGCCCAACCCCAACAGTGCCTCTTCCGGCGATTCTGAAGGCGTTTCAGGATCGGATATTTCCGGTTCCGGGGTTGCCGGCGGTTCGGCCATTAAGGGAGACTCCCAAGCTACCGAAGCTTGACCGGATATCGCGTCTGATGAAGTTGGAGACGCCGCGCCCGGTTCCGCCGGGATTCCAGACGGAGGGATCCTTGGGGATTCGACGCTTTCCAGAGGGGCCGCCCCCAGCCGACCAGCGTCGGCCAAGATGCCGGGCGCGAAGTCTTGAGGGTCGGATATGGTGATTTCTTGAGAACCCGGTTGCCGGCTGAACGGGGCCGGGTCTAATTCATCCAACGCTTCTTGGCCCAATAGCAGCAATTCACTGCGAATCGCTTGAGCACAGCGTAACTCCTCTTGAGCCGACTGCATCAGGGCGTCGGCCACTGATGGCAAATTGGCCGCTTCTTTGAGTTCCCGTTGGGCTTGCGCCATCGCCGTGTTAAGCACGGCCAAGGCCTTCAGCAGCTCGGTAGTGGCTCGCTGTCTGGTCCGGTCGGCCTCTTGCCAGGACTCGCTGTGGGTGGTTCTTTGCAGCGCGGTGTACGTGCGCATCGCCTCGTCAATTTCGCGCACCGTGGTCCAACGGTTGGGCAACCCCTTCGCACTAACGGCGAAACCCCGGTCAAACGCCCGCCAAGCGCTCTCGCTGATGCGTTGAGCATCCGCACGGATGGCTTCGCCTTCGTCCAACCGTTTCTGGGCCCGCCCTCTCTAGATCGCGGCTTCTTCCCTGGTGGCCAAGATCGCTTGAAGCTCGTTCTGGGCCCGCTTCACCCTCTCTTCCAGCTCGACCCAGGTCTCATAAAGTCCGGGAATGACGTCGCTCTCTTCCAACGCGGAAGGGAAGCCTTGCCCCAATACCTCAGACATAGGAAATGAGTCTTGGGGCGATTCAAGGACCGGAGAAGAGTTAGCTTCTAGAGGGGAATTGCCGGATTCCGGCAGAAATGACGGCCGTTCTTCCGCGCCGGCTTGGTATGCGATCTGCGCCAAGTCAGCCGGGTCTTCGAGTTCTGTCGCGAAAGGCTCGCCGGGAAATAGATCCTCAGGGAAATCGGCCAAATCTTCTGTGGGCTGCTGCTTCTTGGGTCTGGAGAAGAGCCTGCGGGTTCCCGAAATCAGTAAGCCGAGGGTTGGGAAGCTTTCAGACAATGAAGGCATATTTGTTTAAACCCTTATCCCTATGGTCCCCTGGCAAATAGCGCTTGATCGGGCAGCACGTATTGTAGCGTGAGCCTCCATTGAGATAGCCGAATGAGATAGCCGCACGGCTTGAACACGGGAGGCCGATTCCTCCGTATCACCCTTGACACAAATATGACGTTGTGATACTTTTCACTAGGCCTTCACCAGGCTCAATCTCGTGTTCTTAACGTATCCGGCGGCGGATAACCGCACTATGTTTGACGACCCCAAAGCACTAACAACAGCAAATTGGCAGGACATATCTGCCTGGCTTACTTTTTTCTGGATTTACGTTCCGGTGGTTTTTACATTTGCGGTAACTTTGCTGACCGCCCATGCCATAATCCCATCCCTGATTCGCACGGGGCACATCCCGCCGGGGACGAATAAACTGCGCATACCGATGACCGCATTCGCCGCGGTACTGTTTGTTGTGGCTGCGGCCTTGATGGTCATGGTAGTGATAACGGCCCAAAGCGTGGAAAATATCTATGACCGGTATTTGTACTAATCGTAGCCTGCCGGGTTGCGTCGCGCCAGACTCGTCGATGAGTTGAATTAGGCCTTAGTGGCCGGCGTGGATCCACCCTCAGGGCAAAGGCTCACCATGAAACGGAGCGGCTTTATAATCAATGCGACCTAGCGCCAAAATGTTAACACTAGGCCTGGTGGGCCTAACAGTTACCGTTGTAATGGGCTTTCTGATAGCGGTCCTTTTGATATCTTGGTTTTCCAATCCGCCCTTTGGTTTGGGCAACGCTCCTCCTCAACCAATCGCCTTTCCTCACACGGTTCACGCGGGTTCGGAGGCTGATGGCGGGATGGGCATTCAATGTGAATTTTGCCATCGCAACGTGACACGAGGAGACGCGGCCACGGTTCCCGCAGTGGAACAGTGTCTCTTCTGCCACAAGACGATAGGCGGTACCGGGGAAACAGCCAAAGCCGAGATAGCCAAAGTAAGGCAGAGCTTCGAAGAAAACGATCCCATTAACTGGGAGCGGGTGCACCGGTTGCCGGACCACGTGAGGTTCATTCACGAGGCCCACATCCGATTTTTCACGGACCCGGATCAACCGACGCGGACCGGAATCAATGGCGAGTCCATCAGTGAACCGCTGACGGTTCCCGAAACCTGTTCCGTCTGCCACGGCGACGTGGCCAGCATGACTGAGGTTCAACCAAAACAGGGACAATCTTTGAAGATGGGCACCTGTTTGGACTGTCACCGGAATAACAACGTTGCCACGGATTGCACGGTTTGCCACAAGTGATTAACAGGAAGGACGATCTGACACGATGAAGTTGACGCGGCGCAACTTTCTAGCCTGGGCCGGCCTCTCCGCCGTGGGCGCGGTGGCCTGCGAAGGGTTTGGCATTCGAGAAGGTGAGTTCAGTCTCCAAAGCCCGGTCAGTCTGCCTGAAGACCTGGTCCGGGGTAAGGATAACTGGTACGCCACCCTGTGCCGCACCTGCCCATCCTCCGAGGGGATAGTCGTGCGGGTGATGGAAGGCCGCGCCAAGAAGATTCAGGGCAACCCCGCGTATCCCATCAACCAAGGTAAGCAAAGCGCCCGTTGTGAAGCGGGTTTGCAGGCGATGTACCACCCCGAACGTTTGGCAGGTCCCATGCACCGGTCTGGCGGCCGGGGTTCGGGCCAGTTCGAACCACTGGACTGGACGGCGGCCTTGGACATATTCAAAGCCCAACTCCAGCAGAACGGGGACAACATGTTGATGGTCACGGAACCCCTCCGGGGCCACATGGCCAAGTTGGTGGACCGATTCACCCGGGCGATGGGCGGCCAGCATCTGTCGTTCGATGCCATGGACAACATTGCCTACCAGGCGGCGGTGAAAAACGTCTTCCAGCAGGATTCGCTTCCTGACTTTGATCTGGCCAACACCAACTTCTTGCTGTCCTTCGGTGCGGATTTCTTGTCAACCTGGGTTTCTCCGACACGTTGGAACCTGGGTTATGGAGAATTTCGTCAAGGAGAGGGGCGGAAACGGGGCACCTTTTATCAGGTGGACCCCAGATTTTCCATGACCGCAGCCAGCGCCGACCAGTGGGTGCCCGTCCAACCGGGATGGGAGGGCTACTTGGCCCTGAGCCTGGCTTACGTGATTATCTCGGAAGGTCTTGAGGCTGACGGCGTAGATGTTGGCGCCTTGACCGATGGACGGGGTGTGGGAGCGTTGGACGCCTTCCGGCCCGAAATCGTGGGTTCAAGAATCGGACTGCCCGACCGCTTGCGGGGCGAAACGCCCGCGGAATTCATTACGGGCCTGGCCCGGGAGTTCGCCACAAAAGGACCTAGCTTGGCGATCGGCGGAGGATCGGCGGGCGCCCATACCAACGGACTGTTCAATCTGGAAGCCATCTATGCACTGAACTATCTGGTAGGTAGCGTCGGCGCCAAAGGCGGCATCAGGTTCAATCCCGCACCACCGATCGACGACCTGCCCCCCAGCGCGGACGTTGCTTCTCTGGCAGATTGGTTCTCGGCGGCCGAGGGACTAAACGGAGGCCGAACCAAGCTAGTCGTCGTGCACCAAGCAGACCCGGTCCACGGACTACCAGGGTCGCTGCATTTCCGGGACGCACTTAATAGAGACGACTTGTTTATCGTCAGCCTTTCACCGTTCATCGATGACACCAGCGCGCTGGCCGACCTCATTCTTCCAGACCGGGTAGCCTTGGAGGATTGGGGCAGCGACATCCCCGAACCCGGACCCGGATATCAAATTTTGGGTGTGCAGCAGCCGGTGGTGAATCCACTTAGCGACCTGGACCCTAGGAGTTCCGCAGACGTGTTGCTGTCCATGGCCGGAGAACTGGGCAAGCAGAGCGAGTTGCCCTGGGACCGGTTTGAAGACATGCTAAAGGAAACCTCCAAAGAGTTGTTTGCACTCAATCGGGGTTCCATCAAAGCCGGGTCTGCCGATGAGTTTTGGAACACGATGCTGCAACAGGGCGGCTGGTGGGACGAAAAAGCAACGTCTTCCGCAAGGACCAACCCGCCGGCGGGACTGTTCAACACGATTGCCGCAAAGGCGTCGGAACCGAGGTTCCCAGGGTTGGCTCCCTCCAGGGATACTTTCCACCTGGTACCCTTTTCCCATATAACGCTACTGGATGGGCAGAACGCTCATCTTCCCTGGCTCCAGGCAGTTCCAGATCCGTTGACGACTATCGCTTGGCAGACCTGGTTGGAGATAAACGACGAAGACGCCGCGAGATTGGGATTGAGAGAAGGCGACGTGGTGATCGTTAGTTCCACCGCCCGCAGTTCCATCCGGGTGCCGGTTTACCCGACCCCGGCCGTACCTCCCAAAGTCGTTTCCATACCCTTGGGACAGGGGCGGCGGGACGGCCCGGACGCCGCGACAGGCCGCCGCGCGTCTGAGAGTTCCAACGTCATGGATATTCTTGAGCCCAGCCAGGTGGAAGGGACCGGCGCGTTTGCTTGGGCCAACACCACGGTTACGCTCACGCCCACCGGCACCAGTATCAAAGTATCCAAGTTCGAGGGTATCGTTCGGGCCGTGGAAGTTGGCAACACCGAAGCGGAACGAATCATCATTACGGTTACGCCAGAAGAATTATGAACGCCGGCTTATCGCCGATAGCTGAAGGCTGAAATGGTTACACAGCGGGTAGATCACAAATGGGGCATGGTAATAGATCTGGACCGGTGCACCGGTTGTCAGGCCTGCGTCGTCGCATGTCAATCGGAGAATAACCTGCCCATCAATACCAAGGACCTGTTCCTGCAACGGCGGGCCTACGAATGGATCCGCATCGAACGATATTGGGAAGGCGAATTCCCTGACGTGAAGGCGCGGTTCATTCCCATCCTTTGCCAGCACTGCGAAAACGCTCCCTGCGAGCCGGTGTGCCCGGTGTTTGCCACCTACCACAACGACGAAGGCTTGAATGTTCAGGTCTATAACCGTTGTGTTGGGACACGTTACTGCGCCAACAACTGTCCGTACCAGGTCCGGTTCTTCAACTACTGGGAACCGGTATGGCCGGAACGTCTGCGCAACCACCTGAACCCCGACGTAACGGTACGCAGCCGGGGCATCATGGAAAAATGCACATTCTGCATCCAGCGTATCCGGCGGGCCGAAGTAACGGTGGAACGCCGGGAGAGGAGTAACCTGGACTACGCTACCATGAAGAAGCGCAATTTCCTGCCGGCGTGCGTCTCCGCTTGTCCGACCAACGCCCTGAATTTCGCCGACCAGGCGGACGACTCTGGCCCGGTTAAAGAGTATTTCGACGACGTGAACGAACATCCACACGGCGAAGCGCACGACCGGAAAACCAGGGGTTACCGTCTGCTGGAAGAGATGGGCACTAAGCCGAATGTGATCTACCTGAAGAAAGTGGACCCATTCCCATTGCGCAAGGGCGTTGGCCATGGCAGCTAACAGCCATTCTGAAAGCCACTATGGGGCGGAGATGTGGGTATTCCCAGTTGCTTCCCAAGTAACGAGGGAAGTATCTGAAAGGACCTCGGCCATGCCAATGGCGTTTGGTATCGGCTTGGGGGTGTCCGGCCTGCTGCTGGGACTGGGGATCATCGGATTCGTCATACGGGCGATGAGCGATGGTTTTGGCGCCCACGGTCCCTGGGGCTATTACGCGGCCATATTTTCATTCATATTTATGGTTACCGGCGCTGCTCCCTTGGCCGCTTCTATATTCCGGGTAACCAAGAGCCATTGGCGGAGACCGTTGACGCGGGTATCGGAGCTGTTCTCCCTGATAGGGATCTTTAATATCCTACTTTTCATTCCCCTGATGTTCGTACTGCCGGCCTTCCGGAACCCGAATCTGACCCCCTTGGCGGAAAACGAACTGGACCTCCGCCGGACCATCTGGTTTGAGGTCCCCATCGGCGCGACCGCCCCGCAATGGCTGGACCTGTTGGGTATAGCCTGTTTGGCGTTGTGTGCGTTGGTAATTCTGTGGTTGTCGGCGGTTCCGGACATGGCTCAGGCCCGATTGCAGGCCACTGGATTCCGCCGGAGCTTCTACGGTGTTCTGGCCGGTCACTGGCACGGCACCAAGAGCCAATGGCTAAATCAGAAGGCGGGTTTGGCGCTTCTGGGCGCGTTCTATTTCATGTTGCTGGTTTTCATGCAGTTCACCATCAGCTCGGACTACGCCCAGAGCCTTATACCCGGGTGGAAAGACTCGATTTTCCCGGTCATCTATACCCTCACCGGCTTCCAGTCCTCTCTTGGCCTGATGCTGGTCATCTTGTTTGTTTTGCGCCGATGGGGCGGGTATAAAAATTACATTGGAATATCATTGTTCTGGTCGGCCAGTAAGATTCTGCTGGGATTGACTCTGCTGTGGGTTTACCACATGTTCGCCTTTGGAATTACCTACTGGTATGGCCGCTTGGAAGTGGAGCAGAACATACTCAAATATCTGTTATTCCAGTCCTACGGCTGGCTATTTTTAGCCAACTTGATATTTAGCTTTTTCCTGCCATTCCTGACCTTATTGTGGAATCCGGTGCGCCGAAGCGACTGGGGCCCTGCTTTGGCTGGGGTATTTGTTCTGATTGGAGCGTTCCTGTTCAGCTGGCGGATATTCGTCGGGGCTTTTAACGCCGGCGATGTATACAACATTGGACTTGAGCACGTGCCGGCATTTGTAGGACCAGACCTCTGGGACGTGTTGATCGTCCTTGGCGGGCTGGGAGGCGCGGTGTTCATCTATCTACTGGGCTCTCGGTTGATTCCCATGATGTGCGTATGGGAGATCAAAGAGGGCGCGATGTATCAACACATGGGAACGTTTATGCGCGGCCGGTACTTGGTATTGGCCAAACCCGAATAACGTGCCTCGATGTATCCGTGGCATAAAAAGGGTAGGAGCTTAGATGCAGGAAGGTAGAGTCCTCCCGGCGAAAGAGATCAACCGTGACTTGCTCCGGTCGATCCTAACCACGCCCAATTGGTATTGGGTGACGGTCGCTATCATGGCGATAATCGTCCTAGGGGCGATGAGTGCCGCCGGACTGATGATTAATAAGGGCATGGGTTTGACCGGCTTGAACCGGCCGGTCATGTGGGGCTTCTTCATCGTCAACTTTGTTTTCTGGATCGGCATCAGCCACGCCGGCGTGATGCTTTCGGCAATCTTGAGGTTGTCCAAAGCGGAGTGGCGCCGGCCGGCGACCCGGGCTGCCGAGGTGTTGACCGTCTTCTCGTTGATGACAGCGGTAATGATGCCCCTGATCCACACGGGACGACCCTGGCGTTTGGTCTACTGGGTTTATACGCTGCCCTTTGTTCCCTACGACTTCGCCCGTGGGATATGGCCCAATATACGTTCCCCTCTGGTGTGGGACCCCAGCGCCATATTCACCTACCTGACCTCAAGCATCCTCTTCGTTATGGTCGCGCTGATTCCAGACATGGCAGTGCTTCGTGACCGGACGACGGGAATCAGGCACCAAGCATACGCGCTAATGGCCATGGGTTGGCAGGGGACGCCTCGGCAATGGAAGCTGCAGATCATCTCTGGCATCCTGCTTTCGGCGCTGATCTTGCCGGTGTTCGTGTCGGTCCATAGCATCGTTTCCTGGGATTTCGGAATGGCGGTGGCGGTCAAATCCTGGCACTCGACCATTTTCGCTCCCTACTTCGTTGTCGGCGCCGTTCACTCCGGTGTCTCGGCGGTGGTCTTCGTGATGATTCTCCTACGGTGGATCTACGGCTGGGAGAACTATATCCGCCACGAGCACATCGACGCCTTGGGAAGACTGCTGATAGTGGTGGCCACCGGTTGGTTCTACTTCTTCGTGATGGAAGTCATCTTCGGGTTCTACGGGCGGGAGGCCGACGAGATTGCGGTGCGGGAATTCCAGTTCACGCAACCGCCCTGGAACCTGTGGTTTATATTCTTTACCGGGCTGACCTATTTCTTGCCGGTGTCTCTGTGGCTGTTCAAGTGGACGCGGCGAAACCTGTGGATAATGTCCATCGCCTGCATCTCGGTGAACATCGGCATGTGGCTGGAGCGATTCCTGATAATCGTGCCGGGGCTGGCTCAAAAGCAGATGTTCACATTCACTTGGTATACCTACGCCCCCAGCGCGGTCGAGATCACCATCATCGGCGGCACCTTCGCCATGGTGACCTTGTTGATGTTGCTGTTTAGCAAAGTGTTGCCGCTGATTCCCCTTTACGACATAAAAGAGGGAGATATGCTCAAGACTGAGATAAAGATTGGCCGGGCAACGGTGCCGGCCGTTTTCCGGGAAGATTAGATTATTTAGGCTGGCGCGATCGTAGCGCCGGTCACCCCCATCCTAAACTTCCCCCATCGAGGGGGAAGAAACTAAGTCTCTCCGATTCGGAGAGAGGAGGGGGCTAGAGACAGGAGGCAAAGGAAATGGCGAAACGTCCGATATTGGGACTGTTTGAGGACGCCAATTACGCCGCTGAAGCGGGGGATGCCCTGCAGGAAGCGGATGTTTCACAGGATGACTACGATTTTCTGACCGACGCTCCGTATCCTGAGGGCGCTTTCGGCGAAAGAGAAGAACGGCACCATCTATATTGGTTTCCCTTCATCGGAGCATTGGTCGGGTTGACGGCGGGAATCTTGATGACCTCCATGACCCAGTTGGCTTATCCTCTAGTTCAGGGCGGCAAGCCGATATTGTCTCTCCCTCCCATGGCGGTGATAACCTACGAAAGCACCATGCTTTCGGCAATCATCTTCACCATTCTGGGTATCATCTTCGAATCTCGCTTGCCGAGACCAAAGATGGGCCTGTACGACACTCGCATCACTGAAGGATACATCGGGGTGCTTGTGAACGTTGAAGAAGAACAACTTCCCAAAGTATCAGCGCTTCTGACTCAAGCCGGCGCTGTAGACGTGGTAACGGAAAATCCGGAGCCGGCCGCAGCATGAAGAACCGGCTGGCAATACCCTCCACTCTGGCCGCTTGCCGTAGCAAGGGCTTGAAACCGTATTTGATCGGTTTCGCGATGGTCGCTATGGCGATGGTGGTAGGGTGCGGCCAAGGCACCTACCCGCTGGATATCTTCTACGAGATGCATTACCAGCAGACATTTAAGTCCCACGAACCGCCCAGGATGGCGGGCGTGGAGAACGCGGTGCCGGTAGATTGGGTTCCTGTGCCTAAATCCACGTCGTTCAACACGGGCAAGCACCTGTTCAACGTGAACTGCTCCATGTGCCACGGTACGGGAGCTAAGGGTGACGGGCCGGTGTTGGCGAAAATGATGAAAGATTACGACTATAAGCCAGCGGTCGACCCGGACCTAACCTCTACCGGAGTCGTAGGGATGCAAGAAAAGGGAATGATGGGGTTCATGATTAGCGGCGTCGTTGTCATGCCCAGCTTTAAGAAGCTCTTGACCCCACAAGAAATGGAACTCATCGCCGAGCATATCGTTACTCTCCAGTAATATCAGAGAACGATCTATCAACATAGCGGGTAGAGCGGCTGATACAATAGCCGTTGTCCGATGGTTCACCGGCCCGTCGGCAAGCCGGTTTGCCCCGGCTGGGGCAGGTTGATGTACGTGCCAGCTTCCTTCAAATTCCACTTTCCTCGAGTGACTTTGTCTATCGCATTGGCAATATCAGTATCTTTTCTTTGGGTGGGAGTGGCGTATGGGCAGAACCCGGACCCTGGCTCTGCTGATCCGCGGATCCCGGCTTACGATCAGGAAGAAGCCCAGAGCATAGACGGGATGCTGATGTGTCCAGTGTGTCCCGCTGAGACCATCGGGCAGGCCCAGGTAGAGATCTCCCGTCAGATGCGGCGGTTGGTGCGCGAGAAGTTGTCCCAAGGAGACAGCCGCCAGGAGATCCTGGACTTCTTCCAAGATCGCTACGGTACGGACATCCTGGCCGCTCCTCCCAAGTCGGGAGTGAATCTTGTTGCTTGGGTGGTGCCGGTGCTTGGGATGCTGGGGGCGCTTGTCGCCGGCCTTCTGGTGATTCGCTCCATGGCCCGCAAGGGTGCGGGGGAGGCAGTTAACGAGACGGCGATGGACGAAGATTTGGCGCCTTATCTGGAAATGATCGATCGAGACCTGGGTCTCGGTGATGCCGGAGTCCCTGGACCACCGGGAAACCGGCAGCCGCCGGATAACGTAGCTGGTGTTGAACCGGTAGGTAATACTGGATCCGAGCTCGCTACCGGAGATACGGAATCTCCGGAACAGGACGTTAAATAAACCATGGCTGACTTGGGCGCCATATCGTTGTGGATCGCATTGGCCCTGTCTTCCTATGCCGCCATTGGCTCATTCTTGGGGAAGGCGCGGGGATCGGTTGAGCTTGTTGTAAGCTCGCGCCGGGCCGCCTACTTGGCGGTGCTGGTCCTGTTCGTGTGCACGTTAAGCCTGGTGATCCTGTTCATCAACCGGGACTTCGAAGTGGCATACGTAGCCCGGCACAGCGACCTAGCCATGGCGGACCGCTTTACCTGGGTGGCGTTCTACGCGGGTAACGAAGGGTCGCTGCTCTACATAGCATTCGCTCTGGCGGCTATGTCGGCGCTGGCCATCTGGCGGGCGCCGTCAAACACGCTGGACACCCTGCCCTACACCACCGGTGTTTTGATGGTGGTACTGGTTTTCTTTCTGGCAGTGACGGGGTTCATGGCTAACCCGTTTGACAAGCTGCCCTTCGTCCCGCCCGATGGCGATGGGATAAATCCGCTGCTTACCCACTTTGGGATGTTCATACACCCACCCATGTTGATGGCGGGGTTGATCTGCGCCAGTATGCCTTTTGCTTTTGCCATGGGGTCTTTGCTGGGTGGGAAGACCGGCGACGAGTGGGTGGATGCCGGGCGGCTGTGGGGCATCATTGCCTGGGCTTTGCTGGCCGCTGGGCTGTTGTTGGGGTCCTGGTGGGCCTACACCATTCTGGGGTGGGGCGGGTTCTGGTTCTGGGACCCGGTGGAGAACGCGGCCCTGATGCCCTGGCTGGGACTGACGGCCTTCATCCACTCCATCATGGTGCAGAAGCGCCGGGGCATGTTCCGAATGTGGAATATCGTCCTGGTCAACGTGGCTTTCGGACTGGCTCTTTACGGGATGTTCATGAACCGGGGAGGACCGGTGCCGTCGGTGCACTCCTTTGGCGCCTCCAACCTGGGCTGGGTATTTTTGGCGTTCCTGGCGGTGGGCGTGCTGATCCCCTTCGCTCTTTTCTTCTGGCGGTTCCCGCTGCTAAAGAGCGCTCAGACCCTGGACTCCATGCTCTCCCGGGAGGCGGCCTTCCTGGTGAACAACCTGTTGTTGCTGGGAATCGCCTTTGTCACCCTGTGGGGCAGTGTTTATCCCCTGATCTCGCGCTTGGTTGCCGGGGAAGAGATAACCATTGCCCGGCCTTTTTACGATCAGGTGAACGGGCCGTTATTCTTGGCCTTGCTGCTGTTGATGGGAGTAGGCCCGCTGCTGCCCTGGCGCCGGGCCACCGCGGCCAGTCTAAAGAGGGCTTTGCTTGCGCCGGGGAGCGTCGCCCTGGGGCTGTCAGCCGCATTGCTGGTTGCGGGCATACACCAGCCATATGCCCTGATCGGATTTGGGTTGGGGGCGTTCGTGACGACGGGAATCTTCATAGAGTGGTGGCGGGGTACGCGTTCCCGGCATCGCTCCACCGGTGACGCTTATCCCATCGCTTTCTTGCGCCTTTTGGCGGCCAACCGGCCTCGATATGGGGGTTACATCGTTCACCTGTCGGTGGTGATGGTTGCTTTGGGGGTTGTTGGGACTTCCTTCTTCAATGAACAGCGGGACGTGGTGTTGGGTCCTGGAGAAAGTGTCCAGATCAATGATTACGAACTCCGTTATGTGGGCACCGTGGAACGACAAAAATCAAACCGGACGGAGTTTGTGTCCACGGTGGAGGTGTACCGGGACGGGAAGTTACGGTACATCCTCCAGCCCCAGCGGGCTTTCTATCCGTCATTCAACATGGCGGCTACCAGGGCCGCCATTCGATCAACACCGGTGGAGGACCTGTTCGTCGTGCCCAGCGAGAATCTGCCTGACGGCAGCGTGGGATTCCGGGTTTTGGTAAATCCCCTGATCTGGTGGATGTGGGTGGCCGGCCCGGTGATGATTTTAGGAACGGTTGTAGCTTTATGGCCCCAGCCGGTCCGCACCACCGCGCCCGCGTCTTCAAGGGTGGCAAGAACGCTAGCAAGGGCGGGCGGCAGTACCACTGGCGCGCTCTGAACCCAGCGGAGCCATAAAGGCAGACTGATTCTATGGCCATTCTATTATCCGTTGTTCTGATCGTTCTCAGCGCTTGTGTAGTGGTCTATCCCTTTCTTCGACGCCGGAATCCCGCCGCTGATGACGGTCTGACGCACGATGCCGGGGCGACGGACCGCGAGATGGAATCTCTGCTGGAAGATATGCGCATTCTCCGTCTTGACCACCAGTCCGGTAATATTCCCGACGGATTGTACGAAGAGCAACTGCAGGCCTACCGGTTGCAAGCAGCCATTCATCTCCGGCGGCAGGCTCAAGCGCAACCGGGGGGTGCGGATCGGGAATTGGAGCAAGAGGTGTTGATGCTCCGCCTCTCCTCTCAAGCCCAAGATCTAGTGGAATCGGAGGGAGCCATCTCTGACTCCAATGAAGACCCGGAAACCTAATGGTTCGCGTCTTCTGGATTATCATCATTGGCTCGTTCTTGATGGTGCTTGGGTTGAAAGCGGAGTCTGGTTCGGCCCAAGAGGTGGTGACCATCAAAGGCAGAGTTGTCAACGGCACCAGCGGAGCGGAGGCGCCGGGGGCGTTGCCAGTGTTGCTTCTGGCAACCGATCAGGACGGCCGGGTAGCCGCTACCGCCCAAGGATTGACCGATGACACCGGGGGCTTCGAGTTCGGTGATCTTCCCCTATTGGACGCCGGACAATACATCTTTAGCGTCGACTACGCTGGGGTACTATACGGCGAGGTATTGTCGCCTGAAGAGACGTCCGGTGGAGTTGAGATTCAAGTGTTCGAGACTACCCGGGATGTAACGGTAGTCCAAATAACACGCCAGGTGTTGGTGATTGCCGGGGTTGACCGGACCGAGCGGGAAATTTCCGCCATCGAGTTTGTATTGCTGGCCAACGAAACCGACCGGACGCTTCTGCCCGACGTTTCCAATCCCGCCATGATGAGCTTTCTCCGCTTTTCATTGCCGCCCGGCACTCACGACTTAGACGTCCAATCGAACCTTCCAAGCCGGGAAGTGATATCCGTAGGCTCGGGTTTCGCGATCACTTCTCCGGTGATCCCCGGCAGACATAGCGTGGAGTTCTCTTACATCTTCCCCTATCACGGAAACGCCCTTTCTTATCGCCAACCTCTGCTCCAGGGGGCCGAGGTCTACCAGGTGTTGGTGCCTGAGCGTCTCGCTCCTTTGCGAGCCGGAATGCTGGATGAGGTGGAACCGGTTCGGATTCAGGGAACGGTTTACCAAGCCTGGGAGCGCCGGAACATCGATGCGGGGCAAGGAGTGGCATTGGAATTTCTAGAACTCCCCGAGCCAAGTCTGACGGACCGATTTCAGCGGGCTATAACCAGCGCCACCCTCTGGCAGGCCGTGCTTCCCAGTGCGTTAGGAGCCTTCCTGGCGGTTCTGGTGCTCTTGGGCGTCTATAAAGGCCGGGCCGGTTTCCGCGCGGCCACAGAGGCTCTTGGCGCTCCAGGGGGCGATATTCCCCTTGATCCAGACCGAATGGTCCAAGAGATCGCCGATCTGGACGACCGGTACGAACGGGGAGAACTGATCGACGCAGAGTACCGGGAACGGCGGCAAGGGTTGAAAAGCCGCATCCTAGAGTCCAGGCAAAACGAGCCCGGGAGATCTCAGGATTGAACTCTAAGAGTTGGCAATTTTGAGTAAACGAGGTTGGATCCTGATCGGCTCGGCGCTGCCGTTACTGGCCCTTTTCGCTTTGCTGGCATGGGCTTCGGCCCAGTCGCGGGGCAATCCGGGCGGATTCGGTGTTAACGCCGAGTTTGGGCAGGTGGAGGTTTCTTCGGACCAAGCGGCCGATTTTTCATTACAGTTGATGACCGGCGGCACGGTGACTTTGTCGGAACTGCGAGGGAAAGTCGTTATGGTGGACTTTTGGTCTTCCTGGTGTCCCCCTTGCCGGCGGGAGGCGAGGACGCTGGCCGAGGTATACCTGGAGTATGAAGGCCGACCCGTGGAATTCGTCGGCGTCGATATCTGGGACGAATCCACGGCAGCCCAGAAGCACATCGACCGATACGGCGTAACCTACCCTAATGGAATTGACACCAACGGTATCATCGCCATCAACTACGGCGTTACCGGGTTGCCTGAGAAATTCTTCATCAGCCTTGATGGCCGGGTCGTCAAGAAGTTTGTCGGGCCTATGAGCCCATCAAAGCTTCGAGACATCCTGAACGAAATGTTAGGCGAACGGCCTCCTCTTTCCAGCCGATAAGCCTTGTCCCCTTCGGCCTCCTTTGCTTTGCATGGCCGTCCGATCCTGAAGCGGCTTGGGTTAACGAACGGCGGGTTTTACCATGAATTACCGGGCATCACCGGTAATAGACCCGCGGTAGATCGATCGAAGTTGGTTTGGGAGCGAAGAAGGCATGTAGCGACGAATAACTTCTCCGGTAAGAGCGCGCACCCGCAAATTTGTCCCCGCTGTTATCGCCCTGCTGATGGCGCTCATGATATCAACGCTGGCCTGTGAGGAAGTTCAGGCCCTTAGCGCGTCAGCCGGCGCCGCCAGGTAGGCGGCGGCGGTGGCGTAGGCGGTGGCGGCGGCATCGCGTCTCCGGAAGCCCAACTTCTCCAAAGGTCCCTGGAACTAACCGGGGAATTGCAGAGCTTTCGCGCCCACGTGGAAATGCTGATGATGATGGATGGGAAAAGGCTACCACTGTCCATCGACATGACAAAGGCGGCGAGCGGGCGGATGCGTCTGGTGATGGACATGGATTCCCTGGCCCCCGGTATGCGGATGGAGATGGTTATCGCCGATGACGAGATGTTCGCCAACCTACCTGGCGTTGGCTGGGTGCGCATGGACGCCTCTGCCATGTCAGGAATATTGGGACAGGCCGGGCCCGGTATCGAAGATCCCATGGGGCTGTTCGATGGTCTCTTTCCTGACGGTGCTTTGCCGGCGAGCTTGTATAATGTCCAATCTCTGGGTAAGGAAGAAGTCGATGGCGTGCCCACCGAGCACCTTGTGATACTGATGGACTTCGGCAGAATCGTGAAAGAGATGAGTAAAAGTTCTATGGGGCAACTTTCCCAGCTGATGTCTCTTTCCGGCGGGTCGGGCAATGGCGGTTTGGACAGCATGGGCATCAATGAGATTGAGGTTTGGATCGACGAAGATGGTTACAACTGGCGGACCGTCATGGCGATCGCGCTCAACGCAAACAGCTCGGTGATTTTCGACATGCGCATGTTCGGCTTCAACGACGACATCAGCGTCGATCTGCCCGCCAGTTATACTGACATTCCCCTCAATTAGAATAAGCCGTTGGAGATTTACTCGGCGCGCTATCGGTCATCATTTCCCGGTAAAACTTCGGCTCTTGGTGAGAAATCGCCTTGGCTTTCCTAGCTGCTATGATAGACACCGGGATAGTCCTGAGCAGGGGAAGCGCAAATGACACAGGCTTCAGAAGTAGCGGTGGTGATGGATTGGGGCGGGACTTGGATCAGGGTAGGGGTGTTGGACCGGGACGGGCAGATCCTTTGGCAAGACAGGGTTGGCCACGCCCGGGGAACCGGCAAGGACGAACTCTTGGGGTTGGCCGAGGGTTTACTGAGAGAAGCCATAGATCAGTGCGGCTCCAGAACCGTTATGGGTGTCGGCATTGCCATCGCCGGTCCGGTGGATTCGGAAACCGGGACCCTATACCAGCCCCCCAATCTGTACGTCCTAGACGGAGTTTCCCTGAAGTCCCTGTGGGAGAAAAGCCTTGGATATCCGGTGCTGGTGGGAAACGACGCCAACTTGGCGGCCCTAGGAGAATTTTACCTTGGCGCAGGCCGGGAAGCGGCAAAAGGGGGGACGCCCCCCGGGACTCTGGTCTATCTAACCATCAGCACGGGCATCGGTGGCGGTGTGATTGAGCGGGGCGAGATGTTTTTGGGCGCACACGGTCTGGCCGCCGAGATTGGCCACATGTGTATCGACGCCAGCGCCAGCGCCCCCGAATGTCAGTGTGGCGCTCGAGGCTGCTTGGAGTCGATGGCGTCGGGCACTGCCATCGCCAGCATAACCAAGGAACGGATCGCCCGAGGAGACTTCCCGGATTCATCTTTGGCCGCGGAATCGGACTCCTTGACATCGGCTACAGTCCTACAAGCCGCGGGCAGAGGCGACGCTTTGGCCGTGAGCGTTCTGGATGGTGTAGTGTTCGCTTTGTCCGTCGGCTTGACCAACGTTCTGCACCTTTACAATCCGGATCTGGTGGTGCTGGGCGGCGGCGTGACGCTGGGATTGGTTGAACTGGATATGTTGCCCCGGATCGAGGAAATGATTAAGGGCCGGGCCATGAGCGAGTTCCATAAGGAGTTCCGGTTGGTGGCCAGTCATTTGGGAGACGATCCGGGAATGGTGGGAGCCGCCACCCTGGTCTGGCAAAACGCCCAAGCCGGCGGATAGGACCTGGTTCCAGGGGTGGTTCACCCCGATAAAATCGGGGTTGCCACGAACCGGAAAAATCCGTCCACCACGGCCCGAACGATCCGTTCGCCCTGAGCCTGTCGAAGGGCTGTGACTTCTGCTCCCAACAGGGTCCTATCGAGGACCGTCCTCCGGAATAGCTAAACTATGTACTTGCCGCCTACCACGTTAATCCGGTCACCGGTGATGTAGCCCGATTCGTCGGAAGCGAAGAACAAAACGGCGTTGGCAATGTCCTCCACTGTCCCCTGCCGGTGCATGGGAATCTCCTTAAATGGGTCATCGGCGCCCCCGGACGTTCCGGGATGCTGGGGATACCATTCGGGCGACCGCCGCTCCGTATCGGTTGATCCCGGATTGACCATGTTGGCCCGAACGTTGTACTCGGCCATTTCCGCGGCGATGGCCCTGATCAGTCCCAACAGGCCGGTCTTTGCCGCAGTGACCAGGGCGGTTCCCGGACGTCCGGTGATTGCTGCCTGCCCGCCCAGAGCGACGATGCTGCCCGAACGACGCTCGATCATCCCCGGCAGAACCGCCCGGCACAGGTAGAAGGCCGAATCCAGGTTAACTCCCATAACGTGATGCCATTCTTCATCGGTGATTTCAAGGATGGGCCGGTGGGGCCGGATGGCCACGTTGCTAACCAGGATATCCACCTTGCCTAAAGCCTCGATACCCTCTGCCACCATGGACGAGACTCGCGCCGAATCGGAAACATCACCAAGAACGGTGTGAGTTTTGACCCCCAATTCCCGGCACTCGGCGGCCACGGCATCCAATTCTTGCTGGTTAGTGCGGGTGTTCAAGATCACGTCGGCGCCCTCCCGGGCAAAGGTCAACGCGATCTCTTTTCCAATGTTACGGCTGGCCCCGGTGATGAGGGCCGTCTTATTTTCCAGTCTCATGAGTCGTCCTCCGGATGAATCGGATTAAGCCTAGGAGAGACTAGCACAGACGAGAGATCCGAACAAACGGATGCTTCAGATGCGGAGGCTATTCGCGAGAGGTAATAAACGACGCGACAGCGGTCCGGAAGGCGTCTGCTAAGGTCACTAGTGCGTGGGGATGGCTCTGGGGGCCGGCTGTATCGTTCGTGGCCAAGTCCGCCAAAACAGCCAGGGTATCCGCGACGTCTCGCAAGCTCGACGATAATTCCGATGGCAAGTTCCGGACGGATCGAGGTAGGTCGGATCGTCCTCCAGGATGATCAGGGAGCTGAGGTACGGCTTGCCTTGTAGACGGATGACCTTCGGGTGCCGGGAAAATTCTTTCCATGCCGTGTTGAGCTGATTCAAGGCTTTGGAGAGCCTTGATAGAGTTTTTCGCCCATTGCCATTGAACCAAGTCGTCAGCTTTGCGAAAGACCCCGATGGCGCCCAGTTCACCAAGCGGTTCTTGGGTTACCACCGCATCCAGGGCTACGTACAGCACCCGCGCATCCTTACGTCTAAGCCGGTATGAGGAGCTGTGAACCCGGCCTGATTCCCAGAACAAGGGGAGGGTGTCTGACAGTGATTGGATCCGGCACTCTTCGGTTAGGAAGCCGATGAACCGCTGTCCCACAACCTCTTGGATCTCGTATCCCATGGCCGACAGCCATCGAGGGTTTACCTTGAGGATCACTCCCTCTTCGTCCACCGTGTACATCATCACGGGCACGATGTTGAAGATAACGTCAGCACTCTCGTTGATCAGTTTGGAGAAACTATCGGCTGCTGATATCCCTAATTGAGTGACTGTGTTCATAAACTAACCTGCATGTCCAGGCTGGGGTAACCGGCGGTGCATGGCCGAGACTTGCTCTAGCAACCCTCTGCTGAGGCGCTGGCAAGGCCTCAGTGACGGCATTCAAGCAGGCCATCGGCTCCCTTCACCAACCCTGGGTCCTTGTCGCCAAAGACCCCGCCCATACCATGCCGCACCAACTATTCCATTCAAGCCGGCATCTTCCCAGTGCCAGAGTGGCCGTTTTGGACAGCGAGTTAGGCCGCCTGGATGGCCCATTTGGGCCATCCAGAAGCGCAAGCTTGACCGGTGGTGACTCCGGTGTGAGAATTGGGGCGCAACGACGATCTAAATCAATTGTTGAGGAGCTTCGGTCATGAAATGGTGCAGATTCAGCACTGGAGACGGTATTTCTTACGGCATTATTGAAGGGGACAATGTCGTCGAAGTTGAGGGCAATCCCTTCGACGGTTACAACAAAACTTCCAAGAGCCAACCTCTGGCATCGGTTAAGCTGGAAGTGCCGGTTATTCCACCTACCTTCTACGCCGCAGGGATCAACTACCCGGAGCACGTGACGTGGGCGGCCAAGATGCGCGGTGAAGAGCCGGTTCTTCCGGAGAAAGCGGATATCGGCTACCGCGCGATAAACGCTCTCGTTCCCAACGAACACCCGATCATCGTCCCCAAGGACGCCACCGAATTGGTCCAATACGAAGGAGAGTTGGTGGTCGTGATCGGCAAAGAATGCAAGAACGTTACCCAGGCACAGGCATTGGACTACGTCCTGGGATATACCATCGGGAACGACGTTAGCGAGCGCACCTGGCAGCGGGGCGACCGTACCATGTGGCGGGCGAAGAACACGGACACTTTCAAGCCCATGGGTCCCTGGATCGTTACCGACTTGGAACCCGACGATTTCCACGTAACCATCACCCTCAGCGATCGGGTGGTGGGGGAGTACGATGTGAAAACCGCGATCTTTGGGGTGCGGGAATACATCAGCGAGATGAGCCGGTACCTGACATTGGTGCCCGGCGATATCATATGGATGGGAACCGACGGCGCGACCGAGAACATGGTGGACGGCGATCTGGTTGAGGTGGAGATCAGCGACATTGGCGTGCTTAGAAACAAAGTGGTCTGGGAGAAATAGCCTGGCTGTGCAGCGGCTGGGCTCAATCCGACGAATCAACGGTACGGTATCGGTATTAAGGGGCGGCTCGAAGCCGCCCCTTAATGATTTATCGACGAGACGCGGCCGGACTAAGGACCGGGCAGATCGGTCCTTAGAGCTTAAGCTTCTCCCGGGTCTTGGAATCCGGTTTCCGCGGCCCAAGCCTGGAGTCCACGGCGAAAGGCCAGGGCTCCCATGGGCGCGATGACCGCCTGAAGTGCTTCCAGTATCTCCCTGGGCGTGGCCCCCACGTCCAGCGCTACTCGCACGTGGGCTTGGATCTGCTCAACGTCGGCCTTCAAAGCCGCCTCCACTACTATCTGGAGCAACTCCTTGGTCTTGCGGTCCAGCAGCCGCTGCCCAGTGTAGGTGGCCTGGATAAATTCGTTGTACTTAACGGCCCATTCCCGATCAACTTCCGCCATGATCCGGTGCATCTCCAGGGTGTAACCCCGGGTCTGCTCGGCGTTTTCAAGAAAAGAACGGCTATCGTCTGTGGACATGATTGGTTCTCCCAAGTAGAGCATTCAGCTAGCAGCGCTGGGTCCGCATTCCCATCTGGTCTAAAAATACGGTTGTTAGGTTGCTAGATTGTAGACCTAGGCGGCAAGCTCTTCTATAGGCTTGGTGGCCGGTAGCCGACCGGCCGAGGGGAAAATGCCTCCATGATACAATCTAGCGAAACGGGGTTGGGACACGAAAGTCCTACCCAGATCCTGATTTTTCGAGAGGTGCGACACGGCGATTTCGTATCCTGAGGAGTCTTTCCAGCGAGAGGACGATAGCGACGACCGGCTTTTTTACGTAAATCCCCGGCTGGTGGTGCATATCGACGATCAGGCTATCGCCACGGTGAGCCGGATCTTTCAGTCGTTTTTGCCAGAGGACTCGACAGTGCTGGATTTGATGAGCAGTTGGCGATCCCACTGGCCTCAGGGGCATCCCAAGGAAAAACTGGTGGGCCTGGGTCTCAATGCCCAGGAGATGGCGGACAATCCAGACTTGGACGAGTTCGTGGTCCACGACGTTAATCTTGAGCCCGCCCTTCCCTTCGAAGACGAGAGTTTCGACGGAGTGGTTATCACGGTGTCGGCCCAATACCTTACCAGCCCGGTGGAGACCTTCCGGGAGGTCAACCGGATCCTCAAGCCGGGCGGTGTATTCATCGTAACTTTCTCAAACCGGATGTTTCCCACCAAGGCCGTTCGCATCTGGCGTATGGCAAGCGACCAAGGCCGGATGGACATCGTCATATCCTACATGGAGTCGGCGGGCGGCTTTGAAGAGATCCGTAGCGGGTTCGTTAACTCGGACGAGAGCCCCCCTGACGACCCCATCTTTTCGGTCGTAAGCAACAAGTCCGGCGGTCCAGAATGACCTGTCCTACTTCTATGGGGATCTCGGTTCTAGGACCGTCGAGGTAGTCATGACGCGCATGTTTCGCCTGGCTCTGGCCCAGATGAACCCCACGGTGGGAGACATAAAGGGCAACACGGCCAAGATCATGCAGTATCTGGAACAGGCGCGGGAATCCCGGGCAGACCTGGTTGCCTTTCCTGAGTTGGCTATCACCGGCTACCCTCCGGAAGACCTTCTCTTCAAGACCTCTTTTTTGAGGGATAACGTTGCCGCCATGGAGCAGGTGGTTGCCGCGTCCCAGGGCATCGCCGTGGTGGTGGGTTACGTGAAGATGGGGGCGGACATCTCCAACGCCGCCGCCCTAGGCTACGACGGAAAGCTGATCGATGTTTACGAGAAGATTTACCTGCCCAACTATGGAGTGTTTGACGAAGACCGGTATTTCCGTCCTGGAACGGTCTGCCCGATGTACGTGGTGAACGGCGTTTCTGTGGGACTGGGCATCTGCGAGGACATCTGGTCCCCGGTAGGGCCCATCACGGTCCAGAGGCAAGCGGGGGCTGAGCTGATCGTCAACATCAACGCTTCGCCATTTCATGCCGGCAAAAACCTTCAACGAGAAAAGATGATCGCTACACGGGCTTCAGACAACGAGTTGTTCGTCGCTTACCTGAACTGTGTTGGCGGACAGGACGAGCTGGTCTTCGATGGCGACAGCATGGTGATTGGCGCAAACGGAGATATGGTAGTCCGGGGCCCGGCCTTTGAAGAGGAGCTGTTGATCGTGGACCTGGATATTGAGGAGGTCTTTCGGTCTCGATTGCGTGACTTTAGTCTTAGAAAGGAAACCCCGACTATCTTGGAAGAGACCTGGGAATCGAAAACCATTCACGTATCCGATTACGTTCCCCCAGACCGAAAACCGTTGGAGGTTACAGGCCTGACTCAGTGCTTGGATCCGGTGGAGGAGGTGTACCGTGCCCTGGTGCTGGGCACCAAGGATTATCTGGGCAAAACCGGGTTTTCCAAGGCTTTGATCGGGCTATCGGGAGGGGTTGACTCGGCCCTCACCGCCACCATCGCCGTAGATGCCCTGGGCCCGGAAAACGTGGTGGGCATCGCCATGCCTTCCCGGTATTCCTCGGAGGGCAGCATCAGCGATGCCAAGGTGTTGGTGGACAATCTAGGCATGGAATTGTGGGAGGTTCCCATCGAGCGGGCGCACATAGCTTTCGCCGAAATGCTGGAGTCCAGTTTCCGCGACACCCAGCCCAACGTGGCGGAAGAGAACGTTCAGGCCAGGATACGTGGCAACGTCCTGATGACGATCTCCAACAAGTTCGGCTGGATGGTGTTGACCACCGGCAATAAGAGCGAGATGGCCATGGGATACGCCACGCTGTACGGCGATATGGCCGGGGGCTTCGCGGTAATCAAAGACGTGCCCAAGACTCTGGTATATCAGCTATGCGAATGGCGCAACCGGCATGGGGATCCCCCTTCGGTGATACCCCAGGCCATTCTCGACAAGCCGCCCAGCGCCGAGCTGAAAGAGGACCAGTTGGACCAAGATACGTTGCCGGTCTACGAAGTTCTTGACCCGGTGATTAAGGCCTACGTGGAAGACGACTGCGGCTACCAGGACATGGTGGACATGGGGTTTGATCCCGCGGTGGTGCGGCAGGTCATGTCCTTCGTCGACCGCAACGAATACAAACGGCGCCAGGCCCCGCCGGGGGTTAAAATCACCCACAGGGCTTTTGGAAAAGACCGGAGGTTGCCCATAGTCAATCGTTACCGGCAGGAACAATAGCGGTCCGCAGTTAGCTTTTCCCTCTAGCTTAGATGCCTTTCGGATTAATCCAACTCCGCCACAATCTTGCCCATGTCTTCGGTGTGGTAGCCGCCCATGGCCTCAACTTCCTGCTTAAAGGCGGTGTCGTGTAATAGGGCTAACAAGGGCTGTAGCAGGTCACTTTTGTAGTGGATGCGAGGGATGACTAGGTCGTAACGCTCGTCCATCAGTGGTACAAAGTCCAGATCCAGTGCCCGGGCCGCGCTTAAGATGCCTAATCCGGTATCGGCCGAGCCTGCCTTTACCGCCGCCGCCACCGCCAAATGGCTGTATTCCTCTCGCTGATAACCCGAAACCTGCTCCGGTGCGACGTTCAACCCTTTCAATTTGTAGTCCAGGAGCACTCGGGTGCCTGAGCCTCTTTGCCGGTTGACGAAACGAATCTCGGGACGAGTTAGGTCTTCCAGGGCGTGGATGGCTTTGGGGTTCCCCGGTGGGACCATCAGTCCCTGGACCCGGCCTACCAAGTTGACCAGCACCACCGGAACTCCGGGTAGGTAGCGGCGTATATATGAGAGGTTGTATTCCCCAGTGGCTTCATCCAACAGGTGGGAACCGGCCAGGTGGGCCTCGCCCCGCTGCAAAGCGATGAGTCCTCCCAGGCTGCCGATGTGGGAGGAGGCCAGGCGCAGGCCTGGATCTGTCTTGCCCAAATGGCTGGCCAACAGGTCGAGCGTGAGGTCGTGGCTACCGATGGCCACGATGGTGTTCTCAATCTTTTCCAGTGGTTGCAGCAGTTGCACTTGCACATTGGCTCCGGCGTCCAATCCTTCGGAGAACCGGGGAATGACCACCATGCCATCGGCCCGAACCAGGGACATGATTATTCCCGCGCCCCGCTGCAAGGGAGTCGCTACCATTTTTTCGCCTACTCGGCCAAGCTTGACCCGGAGGTATTCGTCCTCACCCAAAGGGGACAGTACTTTTCTAGTGATGCTGGCTCCGACCGTCGGCCGGGCTTGCGGTGCTTGACCCAGCCATCTCTCCAACAAAGGCTTAACGAAAAGTTCGGCGGTCAAGACTGCCGATACGGGGTAGCCCGGCAGACCGATGACCGGTTTGCCCTGGACCACTCCCAGAACGACGGGATGTCCCGGCCGAACCGCGACGCCGTGCACCAATAACTGGCCCAAATCTTCCACCACGGACGCCGTGTAGTCTTCCGATCCGGCGGATGAGCCGGCGTTGATTATCACCAGGTCGTGGCCGTCCAGAGCGCCCAGGGCTGCATCGCGGATGTCCGGGAAATCGTCGGGAACCGGTGGAAACCGTTGGCCGTCGCCGCCCCAATCCTGGATCAATCCGGCCAGCATGAGGGAGTTGAACTCCACGATGTCGCCGGGTTTCAAAGGGGAGACTTCTGGTGGGACCAGCTCGTTGCCGGTGGGAATGATGGCAACTTTGGGCCGCCGCCTTACCGGGATCTGGGTGACTCCCGCCGCGGCGCAGGCCCCCAGGTCCACGGGGGTGAGCCGGTGATTCTCCGGCAACACTAGTTCGGTGGCCACCAGGTCCTCCCCAAGCGTACGAACGTGCTGCCAAGGAGCCACCGGAGCCATGACCTGCACGGTTTGTTCGTCGATACGGTGAACGTGCTCGATCATGACCACGGCGTCGTATCCCGGTGGCATGGGGTCGCCGGTGTCCACCCAGACAACTTGCGAGCCGACCGCCAGGTTCACCGGCGCGGTTTCGGTGGCTCCGTTGGTGTCCTCGGCCCGAACAGCGATTCCGTCCATGGCCGAGGCGTCGTAATGGGGTGATGACCTGGCAGCCCAAATGGGGCTGGCGGTGATTCTCCCCTGGGCCTGGTCCAAGGAGACCGTCTCCCCCGGCATGGGCGACAAGGAGCCGGCCTGCTCCAGCGCGTGGTAAAACCTCCGGCGCGCTTCATCTAACGGAATGTCGCTCAAGTAGTACCGGCGGCGGTCCTTGGCACCTGCGGGAGAGTCGCTGTCGCGGGACCGGGGCATGTTCAATACAACCTAACCGAAACGTCTTCACCGGCGTACAACCCGCCCCGGTCCAAAGGCACGTGGACCAGGCCGTCGGAACGTATCAACGTGTAGATGAGGTTGGACTTTCCGAACACCGGATGAGCGACGCGACGCCCTTGATCTTCTTTCAGCCGGACTGGCACAAAGTCTTCCCTTCCCGAGGTGGAAGCGATATCTTGGGCCAAGTTGGCGGAGACGGTGGGATGCTCGGGAGGGTTGGCGCAGCCGGACAGATGGTAAAGGATGGGGCGTACCACTAAGTCGAAAACGACCATGGCGGAAACCGGGTTGCCCGGCAAGCCGAAGGCGGGTTTGCCGTTAACCAACCCGATGACGGTGGGCTTACCAGGTCTGATGGCCAGCCCGTGGACCAGCACCCCGGGTTGACCCAGGTTATCGATTATCTGGGCGGTCATGTCCCGGGAACTGACCGAGCTTCCGGCGGAGATCACCAGCACGTCGGCCATATCTAGTCCGCGCATGGCGGCGCCGGTTTGCTCTTCGTAGTTGTCCTTGACGATGCCCAAAGGCAACGGGACGCCGCCCGCCTGTTCTACCAGGGCGGAGATGGTGTAGGTGTTGATGTCCCGGATCTGCCCCTCGGACGGGGTGGCTTCGGGGGCAACTACCTCGTCGCCTAAAGACAATATGGCGACTCGGGGCTTGGCGGCCACGGAGACGGCGGTAATGCCCATGGCGGTCAGCCCGCCCAGGTCTTGGGGCCGCAGGTAGTGGCCCGCTGGAAGGATGACTTCGCCTCGCTTGACGTCCTCGCCCGGCTGTACCACGTTCTCGCCGTGGGCTACCGGCCGGATCACTTCTATAGTAGTAGCGTCAACCTGTTGGGTGTTTTCCACCATGATTACGGCGTCGGCCCCGCGGGCCAGCATGCCGCCGGTATAGGCCAGGGCCGCGTTGCCCGTCCCCACGGAAACTCCCGCGGGCTTGCCCATGGGGACATCGCCCGCGATAGTGAAATAGGCCGGCGTCCCTTCAGACGCGCCGAAGGTGTCGGCGGCGCGTAGGGAGTAGCCGTCCATGGTCGAGCGAGGGAAAGATGGTAGGTCTTCCGTAGCGTGGGTTACCTGGGCGGTAACGCGGCCTAAAGCTTCGGTGATCGGGACATCCATCGCCGGGGAGACTGGCCGTGGTTCTAAGCGGTCCAGTAGGACTTTTAGCGCCTGGGCTGGGGGAAGGACGTTAAAAAACTCTGGCATAAGACGCGGACCTAGGGGGCTATAAACAACGCTCAAGTCATGCGGGATAGTGCCGGTGGGATGGATTCGGCCAAAAGTATTATACCTGGTGCCGATGGGGTCTGTTCATCGCGGTTTGGCGGGCGGTGCGACCAACCAGGTCCGGCGCCGGGGCAAAGTCTCCTGGGTTCCCCTCCTGCCGAAGGGCCGAAATGACGGGACGCGGTCGATGAATCGCTGGCTGGTGGGTCTTTTGGATAGTAAGTATGACGAAGCCGTGGATGAGAGAATGTTGACATTGGTATGTAAGCAACGCAGAATTACCTCTTGGACTATCGGGGCTACCCAAGCCCGTTTTTACCTGGCGGCGTAGCGCCGAACCCACGATAAGACTCCATCTAGCGAGCGGTGGCATAGCATTGGTTGATAACACCCTCTCCCCACACGGTGGGGTCCTGGTCGAGCGGGTTGCTTCTCCTGATGAAGCGGCGCGGATGATTCATGGTCTTAAACGGTTGCCTGTCAGAGAGCAGATCGCCAGAGAGTGCGTGAATATCGCGTATGGGTTCTTCTCTCCCCTGGTAGGGTTCATGGGGCAGGCTGACGTGGACTCGGTGGTCCGGGACATGACCTTGACCAGCGGTTACGTGTGGAGCATTCCGATCGTCTTGGATGTTTCTCAGGAGCAACTGACTGCTCTTGGTGTTGAGGTTGGGGACACGGTTTTGCTCACCCACCAGGAACAACCATTGGCGGTGCTCCAGGTGGAAGAGATCTTCTCTTACGACAAAGAATTTATGGCCGGTCAGGTCTACGGTACCACCGACCTGGCCCACCCGGGAGTTCTGCGGACCCATGCGCTGGAGGACAGCTTTATAGGCGGGCCGGTGACGTTGGTCAATCCGCCGGTGATAAATCCTCCTTTCGACGAGTTCTGGAAAACTCCACGCCAGCTCCGGGAGCTCTTCGCCCAGCGGGGATGGACTAGGGTGGTAGCTCACCAGACCCGCAACGTCCCCCATTCCGGACACGAGTGGCTGATGAAGGGCGCTTACCTGGCGGCTGAGGCAGATGGGATACTGGTCAGCGCCGTCGTGGGGGAGAAGAAGCTGGGCGACTACATCGACGAGGCGATAGTACTGGGCCACAACCGGTTGCGGGACGGCGGGTTTTTCCGCGAGGACGTCCACCAGACTTCCACCTTGCTGTGGGATATGCGCTACGCCGGTCCGCGGGAGGCGGTGTTCCACGCTTTGGTGCGCAAGAACCTGGGCTGCACCCATCACATGTTTGGGCGGGACCATGCCGGCGTCGGTGATTACTACGACACCTACGCCGCCCACAACATATTCAGCGAGCTTCCCGATCTGGGGATCAAGTCCGTTTTGACTTTAGAATGGTGGTACTGTCCAGTGTGCGCCGGAGTCGCTTATGAGGGGCTTTGCGGTCACCGGGACCAGAAGCAGGATCTTTCCGGGACTTTCATCCGCAACATCATTCAAGGAGGGACGAAGCCCGAACCGTTGACGCTAAGAGCGGAGGTATTGGAGATAACCGGCCAGTGCGCGGAGAAGTACGGGTTCGGTTCACCATTTGTCACGGAAGCCTACCAGGAAAACCGTACTCCGGTCATGTCCCTGGCCGCCATGGACTGTACTTGTCGCTGTGAAACTTAAGATTTAATGTTTAATGGCCCCCGTGCAAACAAAGCGGGGGCTTTTTATTTAGGTTGGGCCGTGGCCCGCCGAGCAATAAAAGATAAGCCATCAAATAACACCAAGTATTGGAGGGAAAATGCCAACGTTTGTTGAACCCAATGCCTGCAACGCCTGTGCGGGCGAGCACCTGGGACCGCTGTGCGTGTATATCTGTCCCAACGACCTGATGGTGCTGGACCCCGGAATGAACAAGGGCGCCAACCAAGAGCCGGAGATGTGCTCCGAATGTTACGCCTGCGTCAAACTTTGTCCCACAGAAGCGATCCATATTCGAGGCTACGCCGACTTCGTTCCGTTAGGGGCTTCGGTCCAACCGAAGCGAGTGGACGGCGGCTTCACTTGGACGGTGAAATTCAGGGATGGAAGGGAACTTCAGTTCACCTACCCGTCCAGAACCACCCCGGTGGGATCATCCGACCCCTATAAGGATTTCACGGAGGACCGTGTTAACGACCTGGGAGGCCAGGGGCTTGCGGGAGAATCTAAATGGCTTGGCGTGGATAGATTGCCCACCTTACAAGCCGGTAATTAGAAGGAGATTTTCGATGGCTTTACCTGCGGTTGAGACAGTTGAATGCGACATACTAGTCATAGGCGGCGGTATGTCCGGATGCGGAGCGGCATTCGAGTCAAAGTATTGGGGCGAAGACCTCAAAGTTGTGATTGTTGAAAAAGCGGTGATAGAGCGTAGTGGGGCGACCGGAGAAGGACTCTCCGCCATCAACTGCTACATGGGGCAACGGTATGGGTGGAACACGCCGGAAGACTTCGTCAAGTATGTAGTCAATGACATGATGGGCCTGGCACGAGAGGACCTGGTTTACGATGTCGGCCGGCATGTTGACTCGTCGGTTCACCTTCTGGAAGAGTGGGGCCTGCCCGTTTGGAAAAAGGACAACGGAGAATACGAGCGGATTGGGCGTTGGCAGATTCCTATACACGGTGAGTCGATCAAGCCGGTCACCGCCGAACCCGCTCGGAAGGCAGTGGGTCCGGAGAATATTTACGAGAGGATATCGATCACGCATCTCTTGACGGACGCTAACGATTCTGGCCGCATTGCCGGCGCCATCGGGTTCGGTGTCCGAGAGAACAAGATCTGGGTGTTCAAAGCCAAGGCAGTTATCGTCACTTGTGGCGGCGCCTCCAACGTGTTCCGGCCCAGGTCGGTGAACGAAGGTATAGGACGTACTTGGTACTCGGTGTTCGCTACCGGTTCCGCCTACGGACTGATGATTCCCATCGGCACTGAGATGACTCAGATGGAGCACCGGTTCGTGCCCACCCGATTCAAGGACGGCTATGGCCCAGTCGGCATGTGGTTCCAGTATTTCCACGCCCATATTGAGAACTCTCTGGGTGAAGACTACACGGTGACCCGCGACAGCGAGCTGAGAAAATACGAACCTTATGGTTCAGCCATACCCACCCCCACCCCCCTCCGTAACCATCAGATGTTCCTGGACATCAAGGAAGGGAAGGGTCCGATGTACATGCGGACCGATTTGGCCATGCAGGAAATCGCCGGTGGAGACCCGGCGAAGATGGATAAGGTCAGAGAAGAAGCTTGGGAAGATTTCTTGGACATGACGATCGCCCAAGCGCTGACGTGGGCCTCACAGAATATCGCCCCTGAAGATACCCCGTCGGAAGTTGTTTTAGCTGAGCCTTACATAATGGGGTCTCACTCCGGAGAAGCCGGGGCTTGGGTAAGCGGACCGGAAGACTTGGCTCCCCCGGAATACTACTGGGGATATAACAAGATGACGACGATCAATGGTTTGTTTGCCGCCGGAGATGGGGTTGGAGCAGCCCCGCACAAATTCTCATCGGGTTCTTTTACCGAAGGCAGATTAGCCGCTAAGTCAGCGGTCAGGTTCGTTAGAGATAACCCTGGAGCGGTTACGGTCAGCGGCGACCAGATCAGACAACTGTCCGAAGCCATCTGGGCACCTCTGGAGACCTTTGACAAACATAAAGGGGCCTCGACCGCTGAGGAGATCAACCCAAATTACATCACCCCTAAACAGGCTTTGGTCCGGTTGCAGAAAATAATGGATGAATATGGCGGCGGTACGTCTACTTGGTATACGGTCAACCAGGCTGGATTGGAGAGAGGTATCGTACTCATTGAGATGCTGCGGGAAGACTTGGCCCACCAAGCAGCTCGTAGCCGTCATGAATTGTTGCGTTCGTGGGAAGTGGTTCATCGGACGTGGACCGGGGAAGCTCATCTGCGCCATCTGCTTCATCGCAAGGAGACGAGGTGGCCGGGCTATTACTACCGGTCCGATTATCCGGACCTGGACGATCAGAACTGGAGAGTCTTCGTAAACTCCCGCTACGATGCGGCCAGCGATAAATGGAGCTTATCCACTAAACCTTACATTAATATATTCAAGTAGGCCGGTTGCCGGTCCGGAGGAGTTGTTGACTCTGGACCGGCAACGGTAAGCCCGGCGCCAGTTTGCTCAATTCTGGCGGTTCAGTTGAGGCATCGGTATCTGCCCTCCTCTTCGTTATAAACGCATCCACTCCCTAAATCGCCGATTGACCGTCGGTTGAGCGTCTTCGAACGGGGCGGTACAATTGGGAGGTATGTCTCTATATCGGAGATTCGGCCCAACCTACCCAACCAGGCCAGGAGGCGATCATGCCCAGCGGCAGTAAAGAGGAGTGGACCAGGGAAACGCTGGGTCCCGCCATCGGACGGTACCCTGAACGTCAAGAAAAATTCGTTACCGATAGCGGGCTGGACATCCAGCCCTTGTACACCCCGGAAGACCTGGCGGGAAACGGACGGGAATACCATCGGGATGTGGGCTATCCTGGGGAATATCCGTACACCCGCGGGGTACAGCCCAACTCCTATCGCGGCCGGATGTGGACGATGCGGCAGTACTCGGGCTACTCCACCGCAGAGGAGACAAACCGGAGGTTCCGTTACCTGTTGGAGCAGGGTCAGACCGGGCTTTCCGTGGCGTTTGACCTGCCCACCCAGATCGGCTACGACTCGGACCATCCTAGGGCCTTGGGCGAGACCGGCAAAGTGGGTGTTCCTATCTGCAGTCTAGAGGATATGGAAGTTCTGTTGCAGGGGATCCCTCTGGACCGGGTCAGCACTTCGATGACCATCAACGCCACCGCCTCCATCTTGCTGTGTCTGTACATCGCGGCAGCCAAAAAGCAGGGAGTCGGCCAAGATAAGATCAGCGGTACCATCCAGAACGACATATTAAAGGAATACATCGCCCGGGGGACCTACGCCTATCCACCGCGCCCTTCGATGCGTTTGGTGGTGGACGTGTTCAAGTTTTGCTCCGAAAGCGTCCCTCGCTGGAACACCATCAGCGTCAGCGGATACCACATGCGAGAGGCCGGAGCCTCGGCAGTGCAGGAGTTGGCTTTCACCTTCGCCAACGCGATCGCTTACGTGGAGGCGGCGATCGGGGCCGGGCTTCCGGTGGACGATTTCGCTCCCCGGGTCTCCTTCTTTTTCGTCGCCCAGAACAACCTCTTCGAGGAAGTAGCCAAGTTCCGCGCCGCCCGGCGCATGTGGGCAAAGATCATGAAGGAACGTTTTGGGGCTCAGGACCCTAGGTCGATGATGCTGCGATTCCATACTCAGACGGCCGGGGTGTCCCTCACCGCCCAGCAACCGGACAACAACCTGATCCGGTGCACCGTTCAGGCCCTGGCGGCAGTGCTGGGAGGCTCCCAGTCCCTGCACGTCAACTCTCGGGACGAAGCCCTGGCTCTGCCCACCGAGGAGTCGGCCCAGCTCTCCCTGCGTACCCAGCAGATATTGGCTTTCGAGAGCGGCGCCGCCGACGTGGTTGACCCGCTGGGCGGCTCATATTACGTGGAGAGTTTGACCGACCAATTGGAAGACGCCGCCTTCAAATATCTGGAGCGTATCGAAGAGATGGGTGGCACGGTGGGTGCCATTGAGCAGGGATTCCAGATGCGGGAGATTGGGGAGTCGGCATATCAGCACCGCCGGGAAGTGGAGGCCGGGGACCGGACCATAGTGGGGGTTAACCAGTACGTCACCGACGAGCCGCCGTTCGAAGGACTGTTGCAGTTGGACCCGGAAGCGGCTCAACAACAGATACAGCGGGTGCAGCGGCTGCGTAAAGAGCGCGACGATTCCCAGGTTCAGGCAGCCCTCAAACGTCTAACCGTTGTCGCCCAGGGCTCAGATAATACGGTTCCGGCCATCTTGGAATGCGTGGAAAGCTACTGCACCCTGGGCGAGATCAGCCAGGTGTTCCGGGATGTTTTTGGCGAACAGGAACAGATGGCGAGTTTTTGACGGCCGACTTTGGTGACCTTTACGAATCATGCCAGGGCTCAGATGGCGGCTCGGGAAATCTCAGAGGCAGAAGTTCTAGAGGTATTGAGTAACACTTAACAGACGATAACCATGGGTCGCATTAGAAGAATCATCCAGAATAGATATTTCGATAGCAATCAGGCGAAAGAGATGATTATACGGATGGTTGTCGATTCGTCGGATGTTGGTCAGATGATTGTTAGTGTCTATCGGACATCAAGGATCAGCAAATACCGGTTAGGGGAGTCCTATTCGTGAAAATCACGTATGACCAAGAAACCGATACTATAACCATAAGATTTAAGGACGGTCTTGTCTCTGAAAGTGACGAACTTCAGGAAGGTATGGTTGCAGATTTTGACGGCGAGGGAAACATTGTTGGACTGGAAATATTCGAGGCATCGAAGCGAGTGACGCAACCGCAAAATTTGATCTTCGAATCCAAAGGCCATCCGGTTTCCGGATCTGCCGCTGCTTGAACCGACTGACCGCCCATAGAAGAATTTGATTGACCTAAGATACCCTAGGAGGGCCGGATGCCAGACCTGATACTTTCTGAAGATGAACAGATGCTCCAAACCATGGTCCGGGACTTTGCCGACCGGGAGTTGATCCCCAGAGCTCGCGAGGCCGATGAGCGGCAAGAGTTCTCCTGGGAGAACTGGAAAGGAATGGCCGATCTTGGCCTGACCGGCGTGGGTATCGACACGAAGTATGGCGGCAGCGGACAGGCGGGTTATCGAAAAGTAGCCATCGTCGCCGAAGAGGTTGCCCGGGGAGATGCCGGGGCCAGTGTCAGCGTGCTGGCCCACCTGTCGCTAGGCACCACCACTATATACCGGTTCGGTAATGAAGAGCAGAAAGCCCGGTTGGTGCCCTCGTTGGCTTCCGGTAAGGGCATCGCCGCCTGGGCGTTGACCGAGCCCGGCAGCGGATCCGACGCGGCGGCGCTGCAGACCACGGCAACGGAGCGGGATGGGACCTACTTCTTGAACGGCAGCAAGATGTTTATCACCAATGCCTCGGTGGCTGAATCCATCGTGGTATTTGCCACGCAAGACAGGTCTCTTGGTTACAAAGGAATAAGCGCGTTTGTGGTTAACCGGGACTCCCCCGGCCTAACGATCAACCCTCTCCACGGCAAGATGGGGATGCGAAGCTCCACCACCGACGAGGTAGTTTTTCAAGATACACCGGTACCATTGGAGAACCGGTTGGGCGAAGAAGGCCGGGGGTTCAACTATGCGATGGAGATACTAGACTCCAGCCGGATAATCATCGCTGCGCAGTGCGTGGGTATCGGCCAATCGGCCCTGGAAGCCGCCGTGCGTTACGCTCAGCAAAGAGAGACGTTTGGCAAGCCAATCGCCCAGCACCAGGCGATTCAGTTCATGTTGGCGGATATGGCTACCGCGGTACATGGCGCGCGGGTGGCTACCATGAACGCGGCCACATTGAAGGATGAGGGGCTACCCTTTGTCAATGAAGCCTCCATGGCCAAGCTGATCGCTTCGGAGATGTGCGTCGACGTTTCATCCAAGGCGATGCAGGTTCATGGCGGTATAGGTTACTTCCAAGACGCCGGAGTCGAGCGCATCTTTCGGGATGCCCGGGTCACCACCATTTACGAAGGAACGTCTGAAGTACAAAGATTGATCATTGCCCGCCAGGTTCTCGCCCAGTACCAGTTGTGATGACATTTCCTCTCGGCGGGCATCCCTTAGGGCGGCGTGTTCGCCGATCGGCGAGTCATAGATCTGAGGAGGTGCTTTACCGGTGACCACAAAATCCGTTTGCAGCGTGAACCATATAGACCACGTGGGCGTGGCGGTTAAGGATATAGACGAAGCCCTGAAGTTCTTCCAAGAAGTGTTCGGCGCTCCGGCGGCGGAGATACAATCCTTGCCAGACCAAGGGGTCCGGGCCACTCTGATCGAAGTGGGCCAGACCCGGCTGGAATTATTAGAGCCTTTGTCGGATGATAGTCCAGTCGGCCGATTTATCGAACGGCGCGGAGAAGGTTTGCACCACCTGGCCCTCAACGTCTCCGGCTTAGCGGGAAATCTGAAAAAACTGGAAGAACACGGAGTTGGATTGGTGGACCGGGAGCCCAGAGAAGGCTTGTCCGGTATGATAGCTTTCCTCCATCCACGATCGACGTTCGGTATTCTCACCGAGTTGGTGGAGAACTGAATTTCAGGGACGCCGATCCGAGAGGCATACGGGTTAAACAGTTATGACGCAGTCTAGAAATCCGATTCGCGTACTTGTCGCCAAGCCTGGTCTTGATGGGCACGACCGGGGGGCCAAGGTGATCGCCCGGGCTCTCCGGGACTCCGGTATGGAAGTGATCTACACCGGCATCCGGCAGACGCCGCAAATGATTGTCCAAGCGGCGATCCAAGAGGATGTTGACGTGCTTGGGATGAGCATATTGTCGGGAGCGCATCTAGAGATCCTGCCGGGAATAATGGAACTCCTACGGGAAGAAGGGCTGAACGATATCGTGGTGATCGTAGGTGGCATAATCCCGGAGTCGGACCGCCAGCCCTTGTTGGACCTGGGCATCAGCGGCGTATTTGGCCCAGGGACCTCCACGAGCGCGATAGCGGAATTTATCGAGACCAAGATAGAAGAACGCGGCGTTAGATAGAGCAACTCCTGCCGTTCAAAGGACAGGATCCGAGGCTTCAAAGTCGAGCGGTCTTTAGATCCTCCGCCTTGACATCTGTTCTGTTATGGCGAGTATAATTACGCCGGTTCTCAAATACAGGTTCTCTTACATTTATGCAATATAATGTTGCAAAGTTGCTAATGGGTCCGACTGGGACGTCTAGCAGCTACAATATTGAAGAAATCTTTACAGAGGCATCACGAATCACGGACCAGGTTAACGGATCAGTACACATGGTCCGTACCCATCAAGGTGTCCTGGTCTACGCCGTATTAGACATTCAAACCACGCTTACGTGTGGGCGATGCCTCGGAGAATTTGTCTGGCCTTCTACCCTTGATATTGAAGAAGAATTTTTCCCGACGGTGGACCTTCATACTGGGGAGCAATCACCGCCAATAACCGATGATGAAGTAGACCAGAGAATTGATACCGATCATGTGTTAGACTTGACCGAGATATTGAGGCAATATGCGATTGCCGACATGCCAATGAAGCCATTATGTACGGCGAATTGTGTTGGTCTTTGCCGGGTATGTGGGACCAACCTTAACCAGGGGGAATGTAATTGCAGCGGCACTGAGGTGGACCCACGGTGGGGAGCCTTGGCTGGTTTGCTGAAATCACAGAAGGGGTAGTGATGGGTGGTGGAAGAAGAGCGATTCTCTTTCTTCACGGTCGAGTTTGGACCGGCTGAGGCCTCCTCGAAGTCGACGTGAGGATAATCTGATTCCTTAAAGCCGAGCCAAAAGGTCGGGCCGGTTCGGTGGTTTGGAGTCGAGCGACAAGTAGAAAAAGGATAGACCGGTCATCGGCGACCGAGTGACCGGTTTCAGTGGTGATTAGCAATGGGTGCAGTACCTAACAAGAAAGTGACCAGGGCGCAGCGGGGGAGGCGCTTCAGCTCATATAGGCTGAAGGCCGTAAATCACTCCTACTGTCCCCGATGCCGAAGTGCTAAAATGCCGCACACGGTTTGCCCGCAATGCGGCTTCTATCGTGGGCGGCAAGTGGTTGGAGCCGAAGGATAACCGGAGTAGGCCTAAGATGTGTGTGCACGATACACTGCAACGATGGTTTTACGGAATCCGGCTTCTGGAATGTTCTGGCCAACCCACTACCTTTATCGGTCGCCCGTTTCTCATGCCCGGCGTCATTAAACTTGATTAAGACGTTGAAATTAGGGCTAGACGCATGCAGATAACTGCCGATAATCAAACTGAAACAAAAAGAGCCTTTGTTTTCCCGGGCCAGGGATCGCAAAGTGTTGGCATGGGGCAAGAGCTCTATGACTCATCCCGGGCGGCTCGTGCGGTCTTCCAAGAGGCCGACGATATCCTGGGAGTTCGACTCTCAAAACTGATTTTTCAAGGCCCTTCCCGTAAGCTACAAGACACGGTTAATTCCCAGCCGGCTATCATGACGGTTAGCATCGCGGCTTGGAAGGCGTGGGAAGAGTTCACTGGCTCCGAACTAGAGCCTCCGGCAGCCTTGGCCGGGCACAGCCTGGGAGAATACACGTCAATGGTGGTGGCCGGGGTGGTGAGTTTCGCCGATGGTGTGACTCTGGTTCGGCAACGAGGCCGATTGATGCAGCAGGCATCCAAAGGCCGACCCGGAGGTATGGCGGCGATCTTAGGACTAGACGAGTTGGCGGCGTCGCAGATATGCTCCGAAACTGGCGTTGAATTGGCTAATATCAACTCCGACGATCAGATTGTGATCAGCGGAGATAAAATCGCCGTGGCGCAAGCCATGGACCTGGCTTCGGCTCGCGGCGCCAGGAAGACGATCCCACTCACGGTCAGCGGCGCCTTTCACTCCTCGCTGATGCAAGCGGCGAAGGAAGGTCTGTCTGAGGCGTTGGTGTCGATGGATTTCCAAGACCCAGTGGCTCCAATCATAGCTAACTCCGATTGTGCCGAGTTGCGAACCGGAGAACAGGTGCGAGAGGAGTTGGTCCGCGGGCTTTGCCAGTGCGTCCAATGGCGGAATACGGTCCGGTGTATGGTGGACTCTGGAATCACCCAGTTCGTTGAGTTGGGACCGGCCAGCGTGTTGGCAGGCCTGATCAAGCGGATCGACCGGGGCGTTCAAGCTGTGGCATTATCCAACCCTGAATCTATTCGAAAGTTGGCCGGCGCGACCGCTTAAACCGGTACACGCCAGCTTATCGGTGTTCCATGCCAAAGGATAAATTTACTGACTTGAGACGGAAGGGAAGGGCGGCGGCTCTCCAGAGCCTCTATGCAGCCGACGTTCGCGGCGGCTTGGCCGAATCTTCTCTAGAGTGGCTTGTCGAGGAAGATCAGTTGCCCGAAAGAGCGATATCTCTCGCTCAAAAATTGATTCAAGGTGTGGAGGCTCGAGGCCAGGCTCTTGATAGCATAATTCAGCAATATGCACCAGCATGGCCCGTAGCCCAGTTAGCGCCGGTGGACCGGAACATCCTGCGGATAGCTCTGCTGGAGTTGTTACATAGCCCTGATACGCCGGACAAAACCGCAATCAACGAAGCTGTAGAGTTAGCAAAGGTGTTTGGCAGCGATAGCTCCAGCAAGTTTGTAAATGGTGTTCTAGGATCTGTGATAGCTGACCGTGAGGTTGCCCACCTGGCTACGGTTGGATCCCAAATCTAGGGAGATGACCTTTTGGCGACCGTTTATGATCGCGTAAAAACCATAGTAATTGATAAATTAGGGATGGACGAATCAGAGGTAGGAGAAGACTCATCCTTCGTTGATAACCTCAATGCGGACTCCCTTGACCTAGTCGAATTAATCATGGCCTTCGAAGAGGAGTTCTCCACCGATGAAAAGCAGGTGGAAATCTCCGATGATGAAGCTGGGAACATCGGCACCATCAAAGATGCCGTCGATTACTTGAAAGGCCACGGAATCGCAGACGACTAGTGTCGCGCTGGGGCAGGTTATCGCACCTGTTGTGGCGAGCCGATTCGGATGCCGGCTCTTTTGGATGTTGCTTGCTCGCAGGCTGTCGAAGAACAGCTTGCCCTACGCCGGGAGGTCTGCTTTCCCGGCCGTAATAATCACGATGAATCCAGTTGACAACACTGACCCTACCCTGCCACGGAGTTCTGTGACCCCCTCGATCTTGAGCACTCTTCGTTATCCGTTGCAGTTCGGGCAGACGGCTGAAGTCATTACATTATGGTAAGTACCTTAATACATTTATACTGTAAAATTGCCTGATCCGTATCTAGACTGGGAGTTGAATCCTAATGAACAGCCTGGATGAAATCGCTCGACTGGTTAGACAATGTTCCGATTGTGAACTTGGCCGGGGGCGCAAAAACGCTGTTCCCGGGGAGGGTTCGCCGGATGCCGACCTGATGATTATCGGCGAAGGACCGGGTGCTCAAGAAGACCTTCTGGGCCGTCCTTTTGTGGGCCGGGCCGGGCAATTTTTGGACGAGTTGTTAGGGTACATCGGCTTGAAGCGGGAAGATGTATTTATCGCCAACATGGTGAAATGCCGTCCTCCGGAAAACCGGGACCCATTGCCCGCCGAGGTATCGGCATGCGATAAGTATCTGGAACGGCAGATAGAGTTGTTAGATCCTTTGCTGATAGTTACCTTGGGCCGGGTGTCGCTGGCCCGGTTTTTCCCCGGGGAAAGTATGACCCGGGCCAGAGGGAAAGTTCGAGAGAAGGACGGCCGGTTTATCTATCCAGTGATGCATCCAGCCGCCGCCCTGTACCGTCAGGAAGTTAGGCCGGGAATCATCGAAGATTTCAAAGCCATCCCGAAGGTTTTGGACAATATCCGGAACTCCTCTGCCGCGCCGACCCTGGCGCCAGCGGCGGAGTCGCCGCCTGCACAGCAACTTAGTCTGTTTGAGTAAATACTTTGAGTAACGTGACGCAACCTTTGCGAATCATTCCCCTGGGCGGACTGGGGGAGATCGGTAAGAACATGATGGCCGTGGAGTACGGTGACGAAATCGTCGTTGTCGACTGCGGGGTCCAATTTCCGGACGACGATATGCCGGGGGTCGATCTGATTATCCCCGACGTTTCCTACCTTGTGGAGCGGGCCGACCGGGTCAAGGCGATCTTGATCACCCACGGACATGAGGATCATATCGGAGCCCTCTCTTTTATACTGCCTCAGATAAATGTTCCGGTATACGCCCCGAGATTGGCCCATGGACTTATCTCGGTTAAGCTGAACGATCGACGTCCCACCCGGGGCGCGGTCGTGGAAGCCATTGAACCGGGAATCGGTTACCAATTTGGTGACAACTTTCGGGCAACTTGGTTCCGGGTATGCCATAGCATTCCCGATGCCATGGGCATCGCTATTGAAACCCCGCGAGGTTTGGTGATTCACACCGGCGACTTCAAGATTGATCACACTCCCGTAGACGGCCGCACTATAGATCTTACGACTCTGGCCCGGCATGGGGCAGAGGGTGTGCTGCTGCTGCTTTCAGATTCCACCTATGCCGAGGTTCCCGGTTATACCCAATCGGAACGGGTAGTGGGCGAGGCCTTAGATCGCGCCATCGCTGATGCTCCCGGCCGGGTGATGGTTGCCACATTCGCTTCTCTTATCTCCAGGGTGCAGCAAGTAGTGGACGCGGCGGAGCGTGCCCACCGCAAGGTTGGTATCGTTGGCCGCAGCATGGAAGACAATGTGGCCGTGGCGACGGAAATGGGATATCTGAAGATGCCCCCGGGAATCCTCCAGAATCTAAGTGAACTGCGTCAATTGCCTCCCCATGAGGTGGTGCTGATAACCACCGGCAGCCAGGGGGAGCCAACTTCAGCCTTGGTCCGCATATCCAACAAAGACCACCGGGACATCAGCGTGATAGAGGGAGACACGGTGATAATCTCCGCGACCCCAATCCCAGGCAACGAATTGGGTGTTGGCCGGACCATAGATAACCTGATGCGCCAGGGAGCAACTGTGCTTTACGACCGCATCTCCACCGTTCATGTACACGGCCATGCCAGTCAGGAAGAGTTGAAGATGATGCTCAACCTGGTCCGGCCCCGGTACTTCGTTCCAGTGCATGGAGAATACCGGCACCTGATGGCCCACGCCCAACTGGCTCAGGACGTGGGTGTGGCGCAGTCGGGGATATTTGTGATCGAAGACGGAGATGTGCTGGAGTTATCCGAAGATGGGGCCCGCGTGGAGGAGAAGGTATCCGCCAGGCGGATCTACGTCGACGGGGCGAACCGGCGCGATCATCGCAGCCAGGTGTTCCGTCAGCGGCGAACGCTGTCGAAGGATGGAGTTGTCGTGGTGGTCGTCTCGACTGATAAAGAGTCGGGCCGGTTGGTGGGCGAACCCAAGGCCGTGGCCAGCGGGTTCATGGAAGATTCGGAAACAGATGAACTGTTCCAAGACCTGGCTGTAACGCTGTCCCGGACCCTGGCCGGCGATCCTGCCTTGGCGGACCAACCAGACCGTTTGAAATCAAAAATGCGTGAAACTGCCCGCGAGTTCCTAGCTAGCGAAACCAACAGACGCCCTATCATTATTCCAGTGGTTTTGGAAGTGTGATTGGTTTCCTGACCACTTATTTTTGTTTCGTGGTCAGAATGGGAGGACTCGATGGCACGATCCGCTGCCAAAGGTAGGCGCACGCCTCCGCCATCTTTCAGAGACTTTATAAAAGCCAGACCCGCCGCCGCTATCGACGGCCTGGTAATGTTGATAGGCGGCTTGAGTGCCGGCCTGGTTTTTGGATTTAACGCGGACCTCCGCTACGGAGTTATACAAACCCTAGGTTACGGTTTGGTCCCGGCCGGTCTTTGGTTTGGGGCCGCCCTCCTCACTTTAAGATATCGTCATCGGTCGCTGGCTAGATTTTGGCGGCGATGGGTTTCCGCCGCCGCTATCGTGGTCATCGCCATCGGAGTGCTTTCGCTATTCGATCCCGGCGATGGAGTGCTGTCCGGTTTCGGTCTTAGCGGGCGTTGGGGTGACGCGGTGGGAGGAGTCCCCATAGCGTTGGCATTGGTTAAATTGGCCTCCATCGCCATTTTCGTTCCTCTATTTATCTACCCTTATAAAGTAGGGGGGATCTATCTAAAGGGACTGAAGAAGTCAGGTACTGGGCTGCAGTACGGGATTTCCTACCTATATATGGGCTCGTCTTGGGTCACCGGATTCTTGAGCCGATGGCTGTTGACGGCCATATTCGCGGCGCGTTCGAGTCGATTCCTGGCGTGGTTCCGCGGTCTCTTTCAGAGTTCAAAGCCTATGGCGCCACAACCGCCCGCTGAACTGGTCAGCTTTGACGATTCGGAGAATGAAGTAGATGAGTCGCCGGATGACTCCGATTCCTGGCCTCTTAGCAGTGCAGGGGAAGTCCCGGAGTGGACGGCGGCTCACCCACCACAGAATGACAAACCCCGCGTCGAAGTCGCGAAGGTAAAAACGGCGGGTTCTAAATGGTCCTTACCATCCATCGAATGCCTGGCAGCTCCCACACCCCGGGAGCAATCTGAGGGGCCATTGCAGGAGATGGCCCGCCACGTAGAGACCTCGCTGGCCGAGCATGGCGTGATCGTGGAGGTAAAAGATATTAGAGCGGGACCTAGGATCGTTCGCTTCGGTCTGGTTCCTGGCTGGAATAACAGGAAAGGCGAAGGCGGTAAAGACGACGGCCGGGTCGAAAGCAGGGTGAAGGTACAGAGCATTTTGACCCGGGAAAAGGACCTGGCGCTGGCGTTGAAGACACCCTACCTGCGCATCGAAGCGCCGGTACCCGGTGAGGCCTTGGTGGGTTTGGAGGTGCCGGCGCCAAACCCCAATAAGGTTCATCTGAGAGAAGTCATGGAGTCGCCCGAGTTTCGTAAAATCGCGAGCAAAGGAGGGCTCCCCGTTGCCTTGGGTCAAGACACCGGAGGGTCTTCGGTGGTTACGGATCTGGCGGGATTGCCACATCTGCTGATAGCCGGGGCCACCGGTAGCGGCAAGAGCGTGTGCCTCAACTCCGTGGTAGCTTCCCTGCTCTTGACCAAACCACCGGACCAGTTGCGCATGCTGATGGTGGACCCCAAGCGGGTGGAGCTAACCCCGTTTAATGGCATCCCTCATCTGGTTGCTCCGGTCATCGTGGATGTCGACCAAGTGAATTCGGCCCTCCGGGGCCTGATGCGGGAGATGTTCCGCCGCTACAAACAGATGGAAGAAGCAGGGGTCCGCAATATCGATGGTTTCAATTCTAAATCGAAAGAGCGGATGCCCTTCTTGGTGTTGATCGTCGACGAATTGGCCGACCTGATGATCACCGGCGGGTTTGAGGTGGAACAGAACTTGGTCCGCTTGGCCCAACTGGGACGAGCCACGGGGATACACCTGGTATTGGCAACCCAACGACCGTCGGTGAACGTCGTCACCGGGCTGCTCAAGGCCAACATCCCGGGCCGGATCGCGTTTGCCGTGGCATCCCAGGTGGATTCTAGGGTCATCTTAGACATGGCCGGAGCCGAGCGGCTGTTGGGCAAAGGCGACATGCTGATCCTCAATTCAGATTCGCCCAAACCCCGCCGGGTTCAGGGGACACTGGTGTACGACCATGAGATCGAACAATTGCAGCAGTTCTGGTCCAATCAGAAAGGCGGTCCTTTGCCAGACATACTGATAGATGAAGATGAAGACGGAGAAAATGAGGAAGCCAACGAGAGAGTGTTGTCCCAGGCCAGAGAGTTGGCGCTCCGCAGTCCCCGGATGTCTACTTCTTTCATCGAGCGGCGTTTTAAGGTGGGGCAGCAGCGGGCGGAGGAGATAATGGAGCACCTGGAAGAGGAAGGCCTGGTTATACCCCGGTAGCCGGTTCAGGTAGCTCTACGATTTGGTTCAACTAGGCCCAGCCGGTTAATACGGTTGGGCCTTCCCATTTACCTCAGGGCGGCTCCTTTGCTATGATAGTTTGGCTATGTTGACTAGGCTATCCCTGGAACTCAACTCCAGCCCATGGTACGACGACATCATTGTTAATTGACCTCCACACCCATAGCTATCCAAAGTCCGATGACAGTTTCGCTGCTGTCGACGACCTCATTGAAAGAGCTAAAGAAGCAAAGCTAGACGGTATCTGCCTCACCGACCACGATTTTTTCTGGTCTAAGGAGGAGGTCGATGATCTTGCCAAGAGACACAGCTTTTTGGTGTTACCTGGCTGCGAGATCAACACCGATAATGGACACGTCTTGATCTTCGGCTTGGATCGCTATGTTTTTGGACTGCACAAGCCGGATTTTTTGGTAGACGCCGTGCGGCAAAGGGACGGCGCTATAATCGCGGCTCATCCCTATCGCCGCCGGTTCTTGGAAGACCCCGGTCATCTGCTGGAGGCCCGGCGGGAAATGCTGGAACGGGCCAGCGGGGATGCTTTTTTCGGGTCTTGCGATGCGATCGAAGGAATCAATGGCCGGGGTAACGAGGCGCAGAATCAGTTCTCGCAAGACCTGGGGAACCGGCTGGAGATAAAAATGACCGGGGGCAGCGACGCCCACCGGGTAGAACAGATAGGGACCGCGGCAACATTGTTCGAGCGGAAAATCACCGGTGTGGATGACTTGATCCGGGAACTCAAGGCGGGCAGGTTCAGGGCCGAGCAGCTCATCCGCCCGCAAGCGGCAAGCCGCAATGCCTGAACGCGCTGAAAAATCGGAGAGTAATTGATAGCGCCAGCAACATACCACCGCTTCATCGCCCGATATGGAACGGCGTTGGGGCACCCGAGGGTCATCCATGGCTGAAGCATTACGAGTAGAAGATCTTCATGTCCGGTTCGGCACACCGGCGGGACCAGTTAAGGCCTTGAACGGCGTCAACTTCGTCCTGGAAGAGGGTGAGATCTACTGCCTTGTTGGGGAGAGCGGCGCGGGCAAGAGTACTTTGGCGTTGGCGATCATGGGTTTACTCCCCGTGTCGGCAACCGTGCCGTCGGGCCGGGTTATCTTTGACGGAGTGGACCTGCTAAGGATCGGCCAAGAGCAACTGAGAAAGATTCGGGGTAACCAGGTATCGATGATTTTCCAGGATGCCCAATCCGCCCTGAACCCGGTTCAGTTGGTTGGACCACAATTGGAAGAAGTCATTCTGGCCCACACCAATGTCGGATCCCGTGTTGCCAATGGTATGGCTCAGGATATGTTGCGGGAGATGGGATTGCCCGATCCCAAGCGAATCATGGGGCAATATCCCTTCAGTCTCAGCGGAGGTATGTGCCAGAGGATTATGCTGGCCATAGCTCTGGTGCTACGGCCGCGGGTACTGATCGCCGACGAACCGACGTCGGGGCTAGATGTAACGCTTCAAGCGGAGATCCTGGAACGATTGAAAGCCCTTTGCCGGGAGCAAGGGTCCTCGATTCTCCTGATCACCCATGACATGGGAATCGTGGCTAGCATGGCTCAAAAGGTCGGCGTCATCTACGCGGGTACCGTGGTGGAAACATCGAAAGTGATTCCCCTATTCAAAGAGCCGCAGCATCCCTACACCTGGTCTCTGCTGAAGACCCTGCCCCGGTTGGATGACGTTGACCGGAGGCTGGAACCCCTAAGGGGAGTGCCGCCGGACATGATTGACTTGCCGGAGGAATGTCCCTTCCTGCCGCGGTGCCACAAAGCGCTTTCCCGGTGCCGAGTGGAACACCGCCCGCCCCTGGAAGAGGTCGCCTCTGAGCATATGGTGGCCTGCTACAATCCCATGCTTCCGGGGACTTAGCCGGGTTCTGAAACGTGGTTGGCACAATCCTATCGGGGTCACCGTGATCTGGGAAAGCCGGATCGCCGTGAAACTATTGAAGGGCCGGGACTTCCTTACTACTTAGTATTGGAATAGACGTCCAGAAAAATCTCCCAGCCTCCGTTATTCCAGGGGTTCGGCAGGCGGGTCGTCATCGCCATCGGAACTCTGGGAGCCTACGGGAATCCGGACTGCCAATCCGGGCCGGATCAGGAACTCGTAGACTGCCGCACCCAAAGGCCCTCCCACCAGAGGGCCGATGATGTAAGCCCAGAACCCGCCGGACGGTCCCGGTATGGCAATGCTTTCCCAACCGGCAAAGTAGGCAACCAGCCGGGGGCCGAAGTCCCGGGCCGGGTTCCACCCTGCCTGGGTTAACGGAGCGAATAGGCTGATCAGGACCGCCACGGTGAACCCGATGAAGAAGGGACTGAGGTATTTGGTCGGTAAGCTGGCGTTCCGGCGGTCCACCAGCGCGAAGATAACCAGTAGCAGGATGGCCGTGCCGAAGCCTTCGACCACGGCGGCGCCCAGGGGGCTTATCAGACTCTGAGCATCGGGGCCGGTGCCGAAAAGGGCGGGATTCGGGAAGTACTCGCCGAATACCATGGCCGAATGCTGACTGCCGGGAGCGCCGCGTACCAGGCCCATTTCGGACTCGAACCGAGCGATGAAGGGACCGTACAGCCACAAGACGGTCAAAGCGGCCAGGACGGCGCCCGTAAGCTGAGAAGTCCAATAGGGCAGCAAACGGGTATAAGGAAACTCGCGCCGGCGGAAGATGGCGAAGGTCAGGCTTACCGCCGGATTCAGGTGCGCCCCGGACACCGCCGCCGTCACATAGATGGCGATGGTGATGCCGAAACCCCACACCACCGCCACCTGCCATATACCCGACTGGGCTCCGGTAAGCACGGCGGCCGCCACGGCTCCGGTGCCGAAGACAACCAGCAGATAAGTTCCAACAACCTCGGCGCCGCAAGCGCGGAGCATCGGCAAGATAGACGACCCTTTAAGCATAGGCAAACTTATAGCTTTCAGCAGCATCGGTTGGGACCGGAACCAGAGGGAACCGGAATCTGCCGATCATTCGAAGAATATTCAGGATAAGGACAACTAGCGCCGGCTCCGGTCCGCCTGGTCTGCCGCCAGGAGTTCCAGCGCCAGGTCCGGCTCCAACTTTCCTTGCTTTATGGCCAGGTCCGCTTCCAGCAGGCGCTGGTAGCGCCACATGATGTCGCTCCATGAATGGCGGCGGGCCTGCTCCATTGTTTTTCTAATCACGAATTGGGAGGTAGTTCCCAGGTGGCTCCCCAATTCCCCCTGGGGTATCCCACGGTCGACAGCGTCTCTGGCAAGGGCCATTAGGCGGAGTTGCCTTTCCACCATGGAGATGATGTAGGGAGCTTCTTTCCCCTCCTCGCGTAGTTCGTGTAGCAAGCTCAAGGCCATCGATTGGCGGCCGTCAATCATGGCGTCCACCGCGGCGAACACGTTGGACTCCCGGGCCAGGTGCACCAATTCGTTGACGTGGGATTCTTCTATGCGGCCGCCGGCGGCGAAGAGGGAAAGCTTCTCTAACTCATTATCCAGGGACCAGAGATCTCCGCCTGCCATTTCGGTCAATGAGCCTATGGCCGACGGGCTGATGCTGGCGCCCTTCTCCTCCACGGTAGCCTTGATCCAGCGGGCCAGGGCCTCACCGGAAGGTGTGGGCGATCCATGGATCTCGGCGGCTTCACGCAAATGCCGAAGCATTGGATTGGTGTCCGGCAGAGTCGCGTCGAGGAAGATCAGCAGAGTGGTATCGGGCATGCCGGCGATGACCTGGTCCAGTCCTTCCCATCCGCCCAGCGCCCCGCCGCTTGCCTGGTTATCGCTACTCCGGCGCCGGCCTCTTCCTGGGCGGCGTTCAAACGTGGCGAGCAGTCCTTCCACCACCACCAGTCGATGGGAGTCAATGAACGGCAGGGCGTTGCAGATGGCAACCAGTTCGTTGATGTTGGTCTGGAGTCCCATGAGGCGGTGGCGGTTGGCGTCCAGAACGTCTTCGGCCCCGGCTTCCGCTTCCAGGCGGGACAGTCGCCGTTGCACCAAGTAGGTATCGCCGTGCAGGACGTGAGCAGGCAATGGTCCACAACCTAAGGGTCTGAGTCAAAGGGGAACGAACGGCGAAGCGAAGGCCGCAAATCAGGACACAAGGCCCGCCGCCCACGGATTATACCATCCGATTTGATTAGTTCGACCGCGCGTGGTCACTGCGGCCTGGAATGGTTGACCCCTGCCGAGCACGGTTAATTTTTACCATTGTGATTCCTCCGAAAATAGAATTGCCAACATTCGGTCGCGCACTTCGTCATTCCGACACCAGCCCTTCGGCGGAAGGGCGGCGAGGAATCTTGGGAAGTGTGGAGCGGCCCCATCCCAGATGCCTCGTCCTTCCCACGAAGGACTCGGCATGACATGGTCATCCGGCAAAGATTGGTAGCTGTCAGATTTATATGGAATAATAGGGCGGGTTCCGGACCTGACGCGATTCTGGAGCGGAGCCAACGGGAGGACTAAGAATGAAGTTCGGAATCTTCACCCACGTTCCCTGGCCCGAAGGGATCGATACACGGCAGGTATTTCGCAACACGATTCAAGAGGTTCAATACGCCGAGGAACTGGGCTTCCACAGCGCTTGGCTGGCCGAGCACCACTTCTCCCGCTATGGGATTGGCTCTTCGTGTTTAGTATTGGCGGGCAATCTCGCTGCTAGGACAACAAGAATCCGTATCGGCACCGCTGTGCTGGTGCCACCGCTGCACAACCCGATCCGCCTGGCCGAGGACACCGCCACCGTGGATGCCCTTAGCGATGGCCGATTGGACGTTGGCTTTGGACGGGGGACGGCTAACTACGAATACCGGGGCTATAACGTCGATCGTGAAGAGAGCCAGGGAAGATTCCAAGAGAGCATCAAAGTGATCAAAGGTCTTTGGACGACGCCGGAGTTCTCGCATCAAGGGGAACACTACCAGGTCAACCGGGCCACTCTGGTGCCGCCGCCCGTGCAGCAGCCCCATCCACCGGTTTACTTGGCAGCCACTCGGACCGAGGCCACCTTGGATTTCGTCGCCGGTACCGGCTTTCCTCTAATCGTGGGGGTAGTGCAGGACACTCCCGAAGCTCTGGCGCTATGCCACCGGTTCGTGGAGTTATCCGGAGACGCTGGGCATAACGTCCCGATGTCCGAAATACCTTTTTTCCGCTACTTCCATGTGGGAAAGACCGAAGAGGAAGCCCGGCGGGATAGCCGGGAGGCCGTGAACTGGGTTCAGGACATGACTCAATGGCGCCGTCAATTTCCTGAGGGTAGCGAGGTCCACCATCACTTGGAGGACTGGCGCCGGACCCGAACCGAACTGCCTCCCACCTACGATTATATTTACGAGAACCGTGCGATTATCGGCAGCCCGGAGAAGTGTATCGCTAAGATTAAAGCGCTTCAGAAGGAAGGGATAGAGTACCTCGGTTGCACCTTTTCCATGGGTGGCATGGAGCATGGCAAGTTGATGCGGTCGATGGAGTTGTTCGCCAAAGAGGTCATGCCCCACTTCGCCTAAGTCCGCCTTGGTTGCCCTTATTCTGCCTGGAGGGACCATAGTAACCAACATTGCCGAGCGGTTAAGTTCCTACGCTACGTCCCTACGATACGAGGACTTGCCTACAGATGTCGTCCATCTGGCCAAGCGGATGATTATCGATACACTGGGATGTGCCCTGGGGGGATATGACGGCGAGCCCAGCCGGATCGCCCGGGAAACCGCCGCGACGGTGACCAGCAGTTCGCCCGCCACGATCCTTGGCAGCGGACTGGCGACCAGCCCGGATATGGCCACCTTTGCCAATGGGGTGATGATCCGTTATCTGGACTACAACGACGGCTACACCAGTAAAGAGTCGGGTCATCCCAGCGATAGCATCGCCGCGACCCTGACTTGCAGCGAAGTAGGCCGGGCCGGGGGCAAGGGAATGATTGTCGCCACCGTGCTGGCTTATGAAGCATTTTGCCGGATCTGCGATGCCGTGGACATCAAGCCCGGCGGGTTTGACCACGTAACCGTAGGCGGTATCGCCAGCGTTCTGGGGGCTGCCCGTTGCCTGGGGCTGACTGAGGACCAAACTCTGCAGGCATTGAATTTGGGAATCGCCCCTAACTTGGCCCTGTACCAAACCCGCATCGGCGATGTGTCCATGTGGAAGGGATGCGCTTACGCCAACGCCAGCCGCAACGCCGTTTTCGCCGCCATGCTGGCCCAAAGAGGGCTTACCGGCCCTTCGCCGATCTTCGAGGGAGAAGGCGGCTACTTTAAGGCGGTGTCCCGCCAGCCCTTTGAGTTGGAGCCCTTTGGCGGCGGGGACCAGCCCTTCAAGATTGGGGAGTGCAGCATCAAGCGCTTTCCGTTGGGCCAGTATTCGCAAACGGTGGTGCAGGCCGCTCTGGAGGTTCGGGAGAAGCTACCTTCTGTAGAGGACATCGCCCAGGTAGAGGTGCGGACTTTGCAAACCGCCATCAACATCATGGCAGGGGACGCGGAAAAGTGGCGGCCTACCAACCGGGAAACCGCCGACCACAGCATGCCCTATACCGTGGCCGTGGCGTTGATGTACGGGGCGGTGGACCAGAGTCACTTTGGCGACGAGTACCTGCAAAACCAGAGCCTGCTGGACCTGACGAGCCGGGTCAAGGTTAGCGTCTCCGAGGAAGCGAACCAGCGGGCGCCGGAAGCCATGCTGTGCGACTTGGAGGTGTTAACCGGGGCCGGTCTGCGGTTTTCATCCCAAGTGGCCTATCACAACGGGCACTTCAAGAACCCGCTGTCCGACGCCGAACTGGAGGACAAGTTCCGCTCGTTGGCATGCGGTCCGCTGTCCCAGGCCCAGGCAGACGCCTTATTGGACCGGCTCTGGAACATGGAGAGGTTGGCCGACGTGGGAGAGTTGATCCGGTTGACCAAATTCTAAGCCGTCGCCGGCTCTAGCTGCGAACCTGCTCCGGGTAGTAGCCGGAGTGGTCTTCATAAGCTCCGGTTAACGGGTATATTTGCTTGTATAAGCCTCGGGCGCGTTGGGTGATGTACTGGTTTGCCCGGTCTCTTATCTCGCTGGGGCGGGCCCGTTGGGCTTTATACATGTCACTCTCGAGCGGGCTGGCGTCCTCCAATTCCCAGATGCACAGGTACTTTAAAACCCCTTCTCCTTCCTCCAGCTTGAAGCGGCGGGCGCTGACGTAGCCCGGTATCTCCAGGCGCTCCGGCAGGTGTTCGTCGTTATACCATCGCTCGAAGGCTTCTTCCCCTTCCGGTTCCACTTCCATCATCACCACCAGGATGGTATTGCCGATGTGCTGGACAGATTGTTCATTGTCCTCGTTGGGCATTTTGATACCTCGCTTTAATATCAGACCGATAGGAGATCCGTTGGGGAAGGCCGTGCCCCTTCACGACTGGGCCGCAATCTCTTGTCACGCGATGACGCGTAGTATAACATTGGGTGGTTTCGCCAAATCGGGCATTTCTCAGATACGGGAAGGATGGAAAATGGATCATCGTATTAAGTTTAAAGTAAACGGCACAGATCATGATTTGGAGGTGCCGGCGCGCCGCATGCTGGTGGACTGCTTGCGCTACGATCTGGGCCTGACCGGAACCAAGGAAGGTTGCAGCGTGGGAGTATGCGGTGCCTGCACCGTGCTGGTGGATGGGCAAATGGTGGCATCGTGCATCACTCTGGCGGTTACCGCCGACGGCGCCGACATAACCACCGTTGAGGGATTGGCGCAAGATGGGAAGCTGCACCCGGTGCAGCAAGCGTTCATCGACCATGGCGGTTTCCAGTGCGGCATCTGCACTCCGGGTCAAGTGATTGCCGCCAAGGCCCTGCTGGACGTTAATCCCGACCCAACCGAGGAAGAAATCAAGGACTGGATGATGGGGAACCTGTGCCGGTGCACCGGATACTACGGCATCTTAGAATCGGTGAAAAACGCGGCCCGTGTGTCCCAGGAGGCCGGGCGATGATCGACTTTGAGTTTCACAGCCCTACCAGCCTGGATGAAGCTTTCGGACTGCTGGACCAGTACGGCGACGATGCTCGAGTGATGTCCGGCGGTACGGCCTTGGTGCTTATGATGAAGCAGCGTCTGGCCCAGCCGGGCCACGTTATCGGACTGCGCCGCATTCCCGGCTTGGCCTCTGTGGCCTCAGACGGCAACGGCGCGGTGCGGGTGGGCGCCCTGTGCACCCAGCGCCAGATGGAAACCGACCCATTGATCCGCCAAAGCTTGCCCCTAGTCGCCGATACGTACCGGAAGGTGGCAACTCCTAGGATCCGCAACATGAGCACGGTCGGGGGTGGTCTGGTTCACGGCGACCCCAACCAGGACCCGCCTCCCTCGTTGATAGCTTTGGGGGCCTCGGTGGTCCTCTCTTCCAAGGGCGGTGAAAGAATCGTCCCAGTGGAAGACCTGTTCATCGACTATTTCGAAACCGACGTCCAACCCGGTGAGATTTTGACCAGCGTGTTGATTCCCCAGGCGCCCGCCGGTTCCGGAGCTGTCTACCTGAAGTTTTTGCCACGCACCGCCGACGATTACGCCACCGTCTCCGTGGCGGCCATCGTCGACGCCGACGAGAGCAACAACTGCCGGGACGTGCGTATCGTATTGGGCGCGTCGGGCGTTACCCCGATACGGGCGAAGGCAGCCGAAGATTTGCTGCGGCAACGCCCCCTGACCGAGGAGAACATCCGGGCCAGCGCGGCGGCGGTTATAGGGGAAGTTGACCCTCTGGACGATTTCCGCGGATCGGCCGATTACAAACGGCAGATGGCGGAGGTCTTCACCCGCCGCGCCGTTACCCAATCCCTAGCCGCGGGTCGCTAAGGGTAGCCGAATGAAGCTGGAAAACCGCTGTCTAGTGCCTGCATCGGTGGATAAAACATGGGCGTTGTTACTGGACATCCCCCAAGTAGCTCCCTGTATCCCAGGTGTACAGGACGTCATTTCCGACGGAGAGAACCGGTTTAAGGCCGTTATGCAAGTCCGGATCGGGCCCGTCCGCCTGAACTTCTCCGGTACGATAAGTGTTGTGGAGCAAGACAAGGAGAAGGGCGAAGCTCGTTTCCACATCGAAGCGGCCGACCGTAGGGTGGGAGGATCCATCAGGGCCGATCTGACCATGCAAATCACCTCCATTTCTCCGGAGGAGACTGAGATGCTCATCGTCTCCGACACCGTGTTTATGGGCAAGATCGGCGAGTTGGGTCAGCCGATCATTCGCCGTAAAGCCAATTCAACCCTGCAAGACTTTGCTCGGAACCTAGCCAAACAGGCCCAGAGCTAGCTCTCCACCCTCCGGTCCCCCCTGGTTTAGATTCGTTCTAGAACTGCGCCCACTTGAATGTGATGGATCGATTGATTGAGCCGGCGTGTAATTCCTTCGAGCATGTCATGTTGAGTTCTTCGCGGGAAGGACGAATCATCTAGGCCGAGGCGTCCCCTCCGCCTCCCTAGATTCCCCCCTACAGTCGGAATGACGATGCACATTTTTGCTTCGTTAGAATACTAACCGTCCGGTTCATCAGTCCACGTTACCCTCCGCAATCATCGGTAATTGGGCCGCCTTTTGGTGGTGGATAGTGACGTCTCTTCCTGTTTGATCGGCTCCGATTTCCTGATTTGTCCACACTTAGCTACCGGTCTGCCCAGACCGATGGGTGCTGGCACCCCGTTGCCTGGGTGAAACTGCCTCTTTACTGGGTTTTCCACCTTCGATCAGTGTTACCCCTTTTCCTTTGCACACAGGCGGCCGGCGGAGATGCCGCCGCCGAACCCGCAGAAGAAGAAAATCTACCTGATGTCCAAGTTGTTCGTCTAGAAGGCGTCCCCGACGTACGTGTGGTGAATGACTCAAGTGGAGGCTCCGCGCCTGCCGGGCCTCAACCCGGTAACGCGCCTTCGGCCGGCGGCGGCACCGGCGCTTCCGCTGGAGGGTCTGCCCCGGCCCAAGGCGGGGCGAATGCGGGTCAGCCGGCTCAGAATCAGAATGAGACCAAGAGCGAGCCTACTGGGAGCAATGAAGGCACGGGACTCTCGTTGAAAGACATATTCGAAGAAGAAGTGGAGATCGACGAGGCGCTAAGGGATCTTCCTGAGAGCATGGAAGATATCCCCGCCCAAGAAATAGCCGACGACCTGAGAGCATTTTTCGAAGAGTTGGAAGCCAGCATGCGGTAGCCCAGGTCACTTCTGGTAAAATATACCGGAGCAATCTTGCCGTTAGCCCGGAAGTTTGCTAGTTGACCAAGGGCATCACGGTTTGGGCCGTGGCTCCCGGCGCCCAAGCCGGTGGCGAGTGCTTTGGGAGGGAACGTGTGCGGCATAGTTGGTTATGTGGGGGACCGCGAAGCCTGGCCGATCATTCTTGAGGGATTGCAGCGGCTAGAATACCGCGGCTATGACAGCGCCGGTATCGCCATTGTCGATCAATCGGGCCAGCTCCAGTTCCGAAAGACCGTAGGGAAAGTTAACGGCCTCACGTCTTCCGGGCAGGAAGACGTGCCTCAAGGCTGCCTGGGCCTGGGGCACACCCGTTGGGCGACCCATGGTAAGCCCACTTACGCTAACGCGCATCCACACACCGACTGCCACCAGCGCATCGCCGTGGTCCATAACGGCATCGTCGAAAACTTCCTTGCTTTGAAGCAAGAATTGTTGTCTAACGGCCACAAGTTTGTATCCGAGACCGACACCGAAGTAATCACCCATCTCATTGAAGAGGGGATCGACCAGGGAAACAGCTTTGAAGATGCCTTCCTTCGCATGGGTAGGATAGTCGAAGGCTCCCAGACTGTCACCGCGACATTCCTGGGGGAAGCCGGTAAGATTTGCGCCTTGCGCTTGGGCCATGCGGGCGGCATCGTGGTTGCCCATAGGGACGGCCAAGGCATCATTGGCAGCGACCTGCCCGCCATGCTGCCTCTGCTGCGCCAAGAACCCCAGGCCGGTCAAGTAGGCTTCCTAGATTCGGGGGAAATGGCCTCGGTAACCACCGAAGGGGTCGTTTACCGGGACATCGACGGCAAGGAGATCGACAAGCAACTGCGTTCGGTTTCACCTGTAGACGTGCAGATCGACAAGGGCGGCTACCGGCACTTCATGCTTAAAGAGATCATGGAGCAGCCACAGGCCGTGGCCAGCGTTCTGCGGAGCCGGGTAGACTTCCAGGAAGGCCTGATCGACTTGCCCGAACTTGGCTATTCGCTGCAAGAGTTAAAGGATATTAAGAGGGTCATCCTGATCGGTTGTGGAACAAGCCTGCACGCCGCCCAGGTGGGACGATATCTATTTGAACAGTTGGCGGGTCTACCCGCCGAGGCCGAGGCCGCCTCGGAGTTTCGATACAGGGATCCGATTATCGATAGCGATACGCTGGTTGTAGCCATCGCCCAGTCCGGTGAAACCGCGGATACTGTGGCGGCGATGCAGATGGTGCGCGAGAAAGGCGGTAGGCTGGTTACCATTTGCAACGTCGAGGGGAGTCAAACTACCCGCCTGGCTGAGGCGACTCTGTACATGGGTTCAGGTACCGAGATTGGCGTAGCCTCAACGAAGACCTATACCGCCGCTCTGACGTTGCTCAGCTTGTTCGCCGGCTACCTGGGGCAGTCCAGGGGTTTTCTATCCAGCGAGGACACGAGGCGGTTGGTGGACCAACTGGCGAAGTGCCCCCGGTTAATGGGGGATATGCTGGCCGACACTTCGGTCTATCAACGGTTGGCCCGCCGGTTCTCGTCGTACAACTACTTTCTCTTTCTGGGACGTGGAATCAATGCCCCCATCGCCTTGGAGGGAGCACTGAAGCTAAAAGAAATCAGCTACATCCACGCCGAAGGCTATCCCGCCGGTGAGATGAAGCACGGCCCTATAGCATTGATAGATCACGAAATGGCGACCTTGGCGTTAGCTCCGAACGGTAGCCTCTACGATAAGATGGTGAACAATATCCTGGAAGTCAAAGCTAGGGATGGCGTGGTTGTGGCGGTAGTTACCGAAGGCAACCAAGAGCTCGTGGATCAGGTGGACGAATTGTTGTTCATACCTGAGATCGACGAGCTCTTGACCCCGATCCTGGCCACGGTGCCCCTGCAATTGCTGGCTTACCACATCGCGGTGCTGCGAGGCTGCGACGTGGATCAGCCCCGGAACTTAGCCAAGTCCGTCACGGTTGAATAGCCTGGTATCCGGGCGCCGGCTCCGCCCCGAGCCGTTTTTACCGCGGTCCCTTTAAATGTCCGATTTCCCGGATGGTTTCAGTAAATTCCGATACTCTCTGTCCAACGTCCCACGCCTAACCCCGGGCGAAATTCTCCAAGACGTTTAAATTCCCCTCTAGAGTTCCACGGTACCAATCGAAGGATTACCCCCGGCGTAGCCATTTCCCGGGCCCGGTGGATTTATTTGGGTTAGCCAATTTTTCATCATAGGAACCACCCTTGAGGGTGATTCCTATAGGCGTGATTGAGACTATTGTAACTACATGTCCAGTTATACGAGCCCAAGAGATAATTTGATGCGGAGCGAAAGAGGTTTCACTCTGGTTGAGCTGTTGGCTGTAATGGCCATCATCGGCATTCTTGCCGGAGTGGTCGCCGGGTCCATCTCCGGCTTAGGCGCCAGCGGACAGAACGCTCAGATCCAGAGCGACACAAGAAACTTGGCAACGGCCGCCGACCGGTTCTATGATGACTCCTTCCCCCAAACCTACCCGGTCGTTAACCCCGACACCAATAACGATGGAGAACTGGATGGTCTGGATTCCCCTCATCTGCCTGCCGGCGACGTGAACGTCAGGCTCATCGACTTCGATGCCAGATTGCCCCAGGATCCCACCAAGACCTTCGCTCCGGACTATATTAAAGATATCCCCAACTCGGCTGCCCTGGTGAGTTACCGGGTGGTCACCACCACTGGTGACGTCTTCCCCGCTGCCGATGGCGCTCCCTTAATTCTTCCGTCCAACAGCAGGCTGAACGTAGCCGCCGACGACACAGAAACCGGCGCCACATCCACCATAACCTTTAGTCTAATCATGAGCAAAAACCGGGCGGCGGTGGAGCTTTTGAAGACCCAGATACCCGCCGGATACATCATCGGGGGACAATCTCTGCCCACCGGTGCTGAAGTGGGCAAGCTGGATGTCTTTTTTGACGTTGACAATCCCTGGAAACCGGGTCATATATTGAAAGTTTCCGCCCCGGTCCTGGCGACGGGACGAGCCAACAAGTGGGAGGTTTCACCCAACTATGCCACGGCCGTAAGCGAAGCCGACGGCAACGTTGTGGGCACCGTAAAAGGGGCACTCCAAGCAGACGGCATTACCCGAAACCCGGGTCCAACGCTGACCCACAAACTGGAAATCTCCCCGGCCACCACTGATACTCCGGGCACCATAAACTTGGAGATCGACCGGTCCCAGGGCTCGCTAGTGGAGCACAACGAATCCAGGGAGACCTGGGTTTTGAAGATTTTCAGCCATCCCGACGAAAACAATCTTAACGACCCGTTGATTACCAATCCCAACCAGGCTGCGGTATACCGTTGGATCAGCGAGGAACACTCCACCATCCAGG
>Ga0208830_1000070_pt1 | contig 58297 bp, 55 predicted proteins | sample DeeseametaMP2634_FD_184169 | JGI IMG/M metagenome (GOLD analysis project Ga0208830, IMG submission 184169) | Marine microbial communities from the Deep Atlantic Ocean - MP2634 (SPAdes) | ecosystem: Environmental > Aquatic > Marine > Oceanic | place: Northeast of Antigua and Barbuda, North... | reverse complement strand
GGAAGCCGGTCAGGCGGCGATCATCAATCGGGAACCGGTAGTACGGAATATAAAACACCGGTACTTCACGTATGCGCAGACGGGTGTGCCAGGCGGTGCCAAACCCGGAATCCTGGTCCAGAGTCAGCTCACTGGCCGCAATGTCCCAGTCGTTTTTTCCTGGCTCACAGAATGTCAGAGTGGCCTGTTGTAGCTCCAGCCTGCCTTCGGCGGGGGTCTGTATCGCGGCTGCCGTACCGCGGAGGTGACGCTCTGCAATCACGTAGGCGCTGTCGCGTATATTCAGCTCGCCGCCGGCCTCATCGAAATCTGCCTGATCTCCGCTCAGAGTCAGGTCCGGAGTGCGGACGACCACATTGCCGCGGAAATTCGCGCGCCGGCTTTCCGCTTCCCAGAAGGCTTCGTCACTGGTCAGAAGCTGCTGCTTCTGCTGGAACTCGACATTCCCGGACAAAGTCATTCCGCCGTTCAGCACCAGTTCGCCTTCGTCGGCGGTTGCTTCGATGCGATCGCTGTCTAAAGGCGTGATGACTGGCGACAGGTAGTCACCCCGGCAGAACGCAGGCAGCCTTTCCTGGTGTTCAGGAGGCAACTGATCGCGAGGGGTCCAGCCCAGAGCTTCATAGTTGAAGCCCGCAGCGGTAGTCACAGGGCTGAAAAAGGCCAGCCCTGAAATCAGTAGCATTGGCCCGCTTCTCAGGCTGATAATCGGGAGTGCTTTCATGAGCAGCGGCAAGCGCGTATCCGGTCTGAATTGTGATTGTGATATTGTAACGCGCATTATACCTGCTGAAAGGTGCGCATGGGCGCACAATTCTAGAACGACTGACACTGAGAGGCCAGCATGGATCAGCGACGGGAGTCCCTCGCGCTTTGGGCCGCAGAAAATATCCTGCGCCTGACCGGTATTGAAGCCGGCAATCAACTGGAAGTGGTATCGGGTGACGCCAGCTTCCGCCGCTATTTCCGCTTACGTCATCAGGACAGGCACTGGATCTGTGTTGATGCCCCGGCAGACAAAGAAGATAACCCAAGGTTTGTGCGCATCGCACAGGCCTGGCGCTCGGGTGGTGTACACGTTCCTGAGGTTCTGGCTACGGACTACGCGCAGGGCTTTATGTTGCTGGAAGACTTTGGTGATTGCCTTCTGTGGCCCGCCTTACACGCCGATGAGAGCAGCGAAGCGACAGTTGCCGAGCTCTACCAGCGAGCCATTCAGGAACTGTTCAGTATCCAGTCGCTGAACGGCGGAGATCTCCCACTGTACGACCGGGCTCTGCTGGAGCAGGAATGTAACCTCTTTATCGACTGGTTATGCGATAAACAGCTGTCGCTTGATCTCAAGGCAGACGACCGTCGTGTGCTGGAAGGTTTCCGGGAAGTGCTGGTGGCTAACGCCCTGTCGCAGCCTCAGGTTGCTGTGCACCGCGATTATCACTCCCGCAATCTTATGTTGTGTGACGATGGACGTATCGGGGTCATTGATTTTCAGGACGCTGTGAAAGGTCCGGCGACTTACGATCTGGTGTCTTTGTTGCGTGACTGTTACGTCCGTTGGCCTGCCCATCTGGTTGAAGAGTTGGCTGTCCGCTATTGGAAACAGGCAAGAAAGCTCGGTATCTGGCCGGGCGATTGGGAAGATTTTCACCGTGCATTTGATTTCATGGGGATGCAGAGGCACATGAAAGCGGCGGGCATTTTCGCGCGACTGAATCTGCGCGATGGCAAGCCGGTGTATCTTGATAGCATACCTAACACCTGTCAGTACCTGCGCGACGTGGCAGGGCGTTATCCGGAACTGGACGAGTTTGTGCGCTGGTACGATCAACGTTTTGCTCCTGCGCTCCCGGGCCTGAATCAATGAAAGCAATGATTCTTGCTGCCGGTCGCGGTACCCGGATGGCTCCCCTGACAGATCATTGTCCTAAACCACTGATCCCACTCTCTGGTAAGCCTTTGATTATTCATCACCTGGAGAAACTCAGCGCAGCTGGCTTTCGCGAGGTTGTGATCAATCATGCTTGGCTCGGAGAACAGATCGAAGAGGCGCTCGGCGACGGCAGTACCTGGGGGCTCAGAATATGTTATTCGGCCGAAACGGAAGCTCTGGAGACCGGCGGGGGAGTGCATAAAGCGTTACCTCTGCTGGGTGATGCTCCCTTTCTTCTTATTAACGGTGATGTCTGGACGGACTGGGATTATCAGTCAGCACTCAATACTGAGCTCGGACACGCACTGGCACACCTCTGGTTAGCGGATAATCCGGATCATAATCCAGAGGGGGATTTTGCCCTCGAAGCCGGGCAGGTTGTTGATCGCCGGGCAATGACGTTCAGTGGCATCAGTGTACTCAGTCCGGAGCTCTGGAAAGGGGCGTCTGCCGGAGCGTATCCTCTGGCGCCTATGCTGCGTCAGGCCATGGCACAAGAACGGGTGACCGGCGAGCCGCTGAATGCGGACTGGGTTGATGTTGGTACGCCTCAGCGTCTGGCGGCGCTTGAGGTGCGGTTACAGGCAGGCTGAAGATGAAACCCTTGTCAGATTCTAACCGTCAGTGGACGGGTAAAGCGGTTGGAGCCGGCCTTGGTTTTCTCGGGGGCGGGCCATTCGGGCTAATCGTTGGAGCTATTGCCGGACACCTGTTCGACAGAGTCATTGAAAAAAGTCGGCAGGGTGAACGTGGCAGTCTGGCGCAGGAGCATATCAGTGCGCTTTTCCGGATCATGGGGCATCTGGCGAAAGCCGACGGGCGGATCTCGGAAGCCGAAATCGAGGCGGCCGGGAAAATAATGGATGGCCTGAACCTGAACGGTGAGCGCCGTCAGATGGCCATTGCGTTGTTTGGTCAGGGAAAGCAGGCCGACTATCGGCTGAAACCTGATGTCGATCGCCTTGAAGCTACCTTGCCGGTAGCGCAGCATGAGGGTTTTATTGAGCTGCTGCTCCAGGTTGCCTATGCAGACGGAAAGCTGCAGCGTGCAGAGAAAAAGATCCTGCGGGCTCTGACTGATGCGTTTGATATCCCCCCTTATCGGTTCTTCTGGCTGAAGCAGAGGGTTAAGGGAGAGAAAGGCTGGAGTGGGCTGGCGCCAAAAACGGAAAAAGCCCGGAAGCAGAAGGTCAGGATGCCTATCATCAGTCGGGATCTCAGACGGGCGTATTCTGTTCTTGGGCTTCAGCCGGAAGCCACTGATGACGAGCTGAAAAAGGCATATCGTCGTCTGATGAGTGAATATCACCCCGACAAGCTTCAGGCGCGGAGGGCTTCTGAAGCAGAAATGAAGAGTGCGAAAGAAAAGGCTCAGCAGATCCAGAACGCCTACAACCTGATCCGCAAACAGCGTGCTAGTGGTCGTTAACCCGGCCACGTAGCGACTTGATCTGACCGCGTTGGGTCTTTGTATCCACCCGTCGCTTCTGAGACGCACGGGTCGGGCGCGTAGCTACCCGGGGCTTATCGCGATGCAGTCCCTGTCGGATAAAGCGAGCCAGACGCAGCAGTGCATCCTCGCGGTTCTTCTCCTGAGTCCTGAACTGTTGGGCTTTTATTACCAGGCAGCCGTCTTTTGTCAGACGCTGGTCGTCGCTGGCGAGCAGCCTTTCCCGTAACTCGTCAGAAATCTGGGGGCAGTTAAGGTTAAAACGGAGGTGAATGGCCGACGATACCTTGTTGACGTTCTGGCCACCGGCGCCCTGAGCCCGGATCGCTTTCAGCTCAATGTATTGCCATGGGATGATCAGTTGGTTGCTGATCCTGAGTCCTGCTTCATTCATCATGAGGCTACCTTAACATCTGCCAGGTAGAAGGCAATTGCGTGAAAATGGCAGTATGCACCGGCAATTACAAATACGTGCCAGATCTCATGAAAACCCACCCAGCGAGGCCAGGGGTTGGGCCATTTGAGCGCGTAGACGACCGCGCCAGCGCTGTAGGCGACACCGCCATAGAAAACCCACTTAAGTGCGCCATACGGTACGTGTTCCATGGCCGGGCTGTAGGCAAACACAATCAGCCAGCCCATCCCGAGATAGATAACAGTGGATAACCATCGAGGAGCGGTTATCCAGAACACCTTCAGAGCCACACCTGCCAGGGCCAGACTCCAGACGCTGGCAAATAAAATCCAGCCGGTCGTACCATGGAGAGGAATCAGGCAGAATGGCGTATAAGTGCCTGCGATCAGAAGAAAAATTGCAATGTGATCGATGCGTTTCAGCCAGAGAATGACCGGCTCAGGAGCATGAATCAGGTGATACAGGCTGCTGGCAGAGAACATCAGCAGCAGTGTTGTACCAAAGATGCTGAAGGCCACCATATGCCAGATATCACCGTGCACGGCGGCCTGAGCGACCAGTATGCAAAGGGCTACGATAGCGAACAGAGCGCCAGCCAGGTGGCTGAGGCCACTGACGGGGTCACGGAAAACTGAGTGCACGTCGGACACCACACAGATAAAACAATACCTTACGCTATGCTTGATACAGAAGAAACCTCAGTTCAGGAGCGGGCGGTGACCCGCTGGTGGCTGTATCTGATTGAGACCCGGCTTGGCCAGCTCTACTGTGGCATTACGACGGATGTTGAGCGCCGGCTGGCAGAGCATAGCGCCGGGCGGGGGGCAAAGTTTCTCCGGGGGAAGAGTCCGTTGAATCTCCGCTTTTCACTGGAGCTGGGAGATAAGAGCACAGCACTGCGCGCAGAGATTCGGGTAAAGCGCCTGACACGGAGAGAGAAAGACCGGCTGATTCGCGGTGATGTGGCCATTTTAAGGAAAATTCAGGCCACATGACCTGAACTGTAACAATTCCCTGTCACATTACTGTCTTACTAACGTCACAGATTGACCATTATTTACGCCACTGGCGGCATCTGCGATTAAAATTTATCCGGGCTGCAGGTATGATGGTCCACCGATACACGGACAGATACTAATAATATGTTGCGCGCTACATGGGCTGCGAAGTGGTACCTCATACTGGGGCTGCTGGCCTTTCTGATTATTCTGCTGGTGAATACTCCGATTCATTTTGTCTGGCAGTACGTTGAACGTTCGGCGTCCGGGCTGCCTGTGCGCATTTCACAACCCGCGGGTACTCTCTGGGATGGACAGGCCCGTCTGATGACTCCTCAGTCCGGAAATATTGATGTTCACTGGACGTTATCTCCTTTGTCTCTTCTGACCGGCACGGCTGCTCTGAATCTGGTTGCGAGTGGAGAACATCTGAACCTGGAAGGTGAAGCCCGCGCAGGTGGGATCTTCTCAGGGGGGCTGCCCGAAACAATCGCCGTATCAGGCCTCTCCGGGTTCCTTGATGGTGAGGGGTTGTCTCCTTACCTGATGTCTGTCCAGACGACTCTGACAGGCGACTTTACGCTGAGTGGCGTGAATGCGGATTTCTCGCTGGCAGACAAATCGCTGAATTCAGCCTCGGGCCAGCTGGTGTATTCAGGTGGGCGTCTTGAAGCGCCGGTTCAGCGTCAACGGATATCGACAGATCTGCCTATGTTGATCGCTGATGTCGTGACCGAAGGTGACAGATTTCTGGTACCCGTTAAAACGGAAGAAGGCCAGCCCCTGGGCGAGTTGTTCCTGCAGAACGATGGATGGGGTGGCGTCAGCGTTCTTAAGCGTGCACTGGATGTCGTAGGCCAGCCTTGGCCGGATAAGCAGGCTACGGCGGATACCGTTGTCTTTGAAGTGTCACAGAAGATTCTATAATCTGAGCGTTTTTTATCAGGACTATTAAGTGAGTGAGCAGACCCCGGTAATCCTGCCCTGGCAGAAGTGGACACTACGTTTAGGCCGCGTTGTATTGACGCTGGTGGTAGCGTGGCTGCTTGCCCACATCGTCTGGATGCTGGTGGCTCCAGAGCCTGTTTACCTGCCCGAACCGGCGCGTGGCGGTAATCAGCCTGCGGCCGTGGCTACTCTGAGCTCCGCCAGCGTTCATCTGTTTGGTGAGGTGGGGGTCGAACCCGTACAGGCCGTTCAGGAAGTTGATGCGCCAGATACCCGGCTGCGCCTGGAACTGCTGGGGGTTATGCAGGCGAGTATTCCTGAGGTGTCGAGTGCGATCATCGCTCAGAAAGGTGGTACAGGCGAGTTTTACCGCGTCGGTGATGTGATTCAGGGGCGTACTAAGCTTGCCAGTGTGTTTGTCGATAAAGTGTTACTGGATACCGCAGGTAAGCTGGAAACACTGAAGTTTGAGGAGTTTTCCAGTCGCGGAGTCGGCGTGTCTGCGTCAGCAAGAGATGAGCCCGACCCACGGGATGTCCGGGATGCAAAAGTTTCGAGCCTGCGCGACAGGTTCAGCCGCATCCGCAGACCGTCTGATTTTATGAGCATCGCCAGTGACGCCGCTCAGCAGAATCCGGAAGAGGTCATCATGGGATTGGGGCTTGAGCCCATTGGTGTTGGTGAAGGTTATGCCGTGACCCCGGGGTCCGTTCTGCTACAGGCAGGAATGAAGCCCGGTGACGTGCTGCTGTCAGTGAACGGACAGTCGCTGGGGGATTCAGGCAGTGATCAGGCGCTTCTGCAGCAGGTCATGTCAGAAGGCCGGGCACAGATCGAAGTACAGCGTGGTAACAGCCGCTTTATGATTAATCAGAGTTTTGGAGCACAGAATTAATGTTGTTCAGACGTTGGATACTGGCGCTGGTACTGACTTTCAGTACGGTAGCGCCGCTGCACGCTGAAGACAGTTGGCAGATTAACCTGAAAGACGCAGATATTGAGGCGTTTATCAGTCAGGTGGCTGACATCACGGGTAAGAGTTTCGTACTGGATCCCCGCGTAAAAGGAAAGGTCAGCGTACTGTCGAGCGAGCCAATGAATCAGGAAGGAGTGTATGAACTCTTCCTGTCCGTGTTGCAGATTCACGGTCTGGCAGCGGTCCCGGCGGGCGATGTCACTCTGATCATTCAGCAGAACGATGTTAAGCAGGCGGGGCGTAGTCTCGACGACAAGGCGGCGATTGACAGTCAGGAGCTGCTGACCAAGGTCATCATGATCAAGAATACGCCAGCGCTGGATCTGGTGCCTATTCTGCGTCCTCTGGTGGCTAAGTACGGTCATCTGGCCGGTGTGAAGTCTGCTAATGCGCTGATCATCTCTGATCACAGCATCAACATTAACCGAATCGAAGAAATCATTGATCGCTTGGACCGCTCTGGCTCAGAAGAGCTTGAGGTCGTGCAACTGAAAGAAGCCTGGGTTGGTAATGTAGTAACTATGCTTCAGAGCCTCGACCCTTCAAAGGTGTCGCAGGGCAATGCCGATGATAACGCTACCTCAGGCAGTATCCGTGTGGTCGCTGACGAGCGCAGTAACCGACTGATTATCAAAGGCGAAAAGACCGCCCGGGAACGTATCCGTAAACTGATTGAGCAGCTCGATCAGCCTTCCTACTTCAGTGGCAGCGCTCAGGTGATCCGTCTGCAGTATGCCAACGCAGAAAAACTTGCCGAGATGCTGAAGAGTCTTATGAGCGAAGGGACTGCGGGCAAAGATGAAGCGCAGGTGAAAGGCAATGTAGGCATCCATGCGGATACCGAGCTGAATGCGCTGGTAGTTCGCGCCGAGCCTTCCGTCATGAAAGAGATTCAGGAGCTTGTTGGCTCACTGGATGTACGTCGTGCACAGGTGCTGATTGAGTCGGCCATTGTCGAAGTGACGGGTGATGTGACGCAGGCCCTGGGGGTTCAGTGGGCGAAGGGTGACCTGGATGCGCCGGTTGCAGGCACGAATTTCAGTAATGCTGGCCCGTCGTTAGCGAGTATTGCAACTGGCGTTGCCAGTGGTGATTACAGCAGCGCAGTAGGGAGCGGTCTCACCCTTGGTGGTTTCGCAGAATCCGGCGGTGACGTCGATTTCGGCGTCGTTATCCAGGCTCTGAAAAGCAACACGGCGACGAATCTGTTATCAACGCCAAGTATCATGACGCTTGATAACCAGGAAGCTGAGATTATTGTGGGTCAGAACGTACCTTTTGTTACGGGCTCCACCGCGTCCAGCAGTAACAGCAACCCCTTCACCACCATTACCCGTGAAGACGTCGGTGTGACACTGAAAGTGATTCCTCACATTCATGACGGTGAGGCGATCCGCCTTGAGGTGGAGGCAACCGCTGAATCTGTGTCATCGACGACAGTGTCCGGAAGTGCTGACCTCATCACCAACAAGCGTTCGATCAAAACGATGATTCTGTCTGAAAACGAAGAAACGATTGTTCTGGGTGGTCTGATCCGGGATGACGTTCGTGAAGTCGTTTCTAAGGTGCCTCTGCTGGGAGATATTCCACTGCTGGGCTGGCTGTTCCGTTCCAAGAGCGTGGAGTCGGTTAAGAGCAACCTGATGGTATTCCTGCGTCCGACGATCGTCAGTGATGCTGGTGTTGCACGTAATCTGACGCAGGAAAAGTTTGACGGTATCTGGGAATTCACTCTCTCGGGCGAGCTGGCTGAAGAAGATAAATCCGTACAGATGAACAACCTGTTTAAGGGACTGCCTCTTAAACGATAAGCTCTGCTTAGCGGGCCAGAAGCAACGGATTCAGGCCCGCTTGTCTCATCAGATCGCACAGCCCGATCAGTGGAAGCCCGATAAGGCTGTTGGCGTCTCTACCTTCCAATGCAGAAAACAGATTGATCCCCAATCCTTCGACTTTGAAACTACCAGCGCAATCTAACGGCTGTTCAATGTTTATGTAGTGTCTCAGTTCTTCATCCGTCAGCGTTCTGAAATGCACATGAAAAGGCTCCACCATCTGGTATTGTGCACCTGTCTGGCTGTTGTACAGGCACAGGCCTGTCAGAAACGTAACACGCCTTCCCTGAACGGATCTGAGTTGCTCTAACGCTTTTTCGCTGGTGCCGGGTTTTCCTGTGATTTTGCCATCGAGCAGACAGGTCTGGTCACTTCCGATGATCCAGTGACTGGGATAAACAGTCGATAGTGCCCGGGCTTTTTCAGCGGCGAGCCGGTTCACGTAGTCTTCGGCGGTTTCTTCCCTGAGTGGGGTTTCGTCAATGTCCGGCGAGGCCTGAGAAAACTCCAGCTGGAGTTGCTTTAACAGGGCCGCGCGATATCGCGAACCTGATGCGAGTACAAGTGGAAGCGTCATAATCTGTATCCATAAAAAAAGGGGCCGGAGCCCCTTTTTCTGACTGAACTGGTCTGAACTTACTTAGCGAAGTTTTCGTTTGCGAAGTCCCAGTTAACCAGTGCCCAGAAACCTTTCAGGTAGTCTGGACGTACGTTGCGGTAATCGATGTAGTAAGCGTGCTCCCACAGATCCACAGTGATCAGAGGAGTCAGGCCTTCAGTGATTGGAGTCGCAGCGTTGGACGTGTTTACGATATCGAGAGTACCGTCAGCTTTCTTAACCAACCAGGTCCAGCTTGAACCGAAGTTGTTCACTGCCATGTCATTGAACTTGGCCTGGAAGTCAGCGAAAGAACCGAAAGCAGCGTTGATGGCATCTGCAACAGCACCAGTAGGCTCGCCACCGCCGTTAGGGCTCAGGCTGTTCCAGTAGAAAGTGTGGTTCCAGATCTGCGCCGCGTTGTTGAACACACCGCCGGAAGAAGTCTTGATGATGTCTTCCAGGCTCTTACCTTCAAATTCGGTACCGCCGATCAGGCCGTTCAGTTTCTGAACGTAGGTGTTGTGGTGCTTGCCGTGGTGGAAATCCAGAGTTTCTGCAGAAATATGTGGTTCCAGTGCATTCTTTTCGTAAGGCAGTGCAGGAAGTTCAAATGCCATGGTCTCTCTCCATTTTTTGGTCGGTGTGCTTCGGTTTCAGAGTGCGGGTTGTTTTCAACCCCTGGGCACTGATATGCGGCCGTTGATCAGAATTTCAAGCCACAAATGTCATATACAGGGTGAAATAAGCGCCCGGTATGCCGGGGATAATAGCACTGGTGGTCCCGGTGGGCTATTGCTCCATAACCTCATGTTTTATCGGGATTTTTCTATTAACAAATCATACAAAAGTGCTAACTGGTAGACATTTTGTGACGGCAGTGGTTCCCTGTCTGCGCCTGGGTGCGTTACTTTCAGGCGCGCGAGCTTGCCAAAAGCGCCATTTCGCTGAACCATAGCGAGTGCAGATTAAAAACAATTAAGGCAGGCAGAATCAGTTTTCCGGGGGGATTATGGAACAGGACCAGCAATTACCAAAGATGAAGCCATCTGAAGAAGACATCGCGATGCGCCAGCAGCAGTTGCGCCGTCAGGCTCAGCAGCGTCTGGCACAGGCCGGAGCTGCACAGAAGGCGACTCAGGGCGCTCAGTCGGTGCCGCCACAGACTCAGTATCAGCCAGCCCCGGCAAAACCTGCAGGTGGAGCAAACAATACGCTCGGAATTCTTGCCTTAGTCGCAGCACTGACCGGCTTGGGTGGTGCCGGATATATGTATACTGAGCTGCAGAAATCAGGACAGGCGTTAGCCCAGGCTCAGACACAGCTTCAGCAACAGGAAACACAGATTAACGCACTGACTGACAAACTCTCTGTAAATGGTGAGAATGCCAACCTGTCGGTGGATGCTCTGAAAGTGCTTCTGCGGGAACAGGACAACGAAATTCGTAAGCTCTGGGATCTGGCTAATAAAAAGAATCGTTCGGATATTGATAAGAACAGCAGTCAGATTGGCAAACTGAATGCCAGCGTGAAGTCGGTCAGTGCGAAAGCGGACGAAGCCGCAGCTCTCTCTGCCACGGTGAGCGCGCTTAAAAGTACTGATACCACTCTGAAAGGTCAGATTACAGAGCTTCAGTCGGCGGTGGATTCAATTCCTGCTCAGACTGAGTTAGCTATTGCACAGAATAAAGAGTCGATTGAACTACTCGATGGCAGTGTTCAGTCTCTTCGTCAGACGGTAGAGAGCATGCGTTCTACAGGCGGTTACGGTGATCTGGCGGATATGAAACTAGAGCTTGAAGATATTCAGATCCGGCTTGATCGTATCCAGAATGCGATGGGTGGCTCTGCTCCATGACAATGCCTGATAGCTGGCTGCAGGCGATTGCGCAGCCAGCGCTTTCAGTGACTTCACCCTTTACCTTGCGCCTCACTCTGGCGCGCCTGATTCGCTCTTCCCAGTCTGCCGGCGCGGCAATTCAGACCGGCCTGCGCGCCGACACGCCGGCCACTGCCTTTCTGGCGGGATATCAGTGTGCTATGCGCTTTATAGATCCGGCACTCGAACCGGAACAGTGGGGGGCTTTCTGTGTATCTGAAAAAGGGCTGGGTTCCCTGAGTAATATGCAGACAACCTACGATCGTGAAACGTCATTGATTACCGGTGTTAAAAGCCATGCGATGCTCGCCAGATCGGTGATTGACTGGTTCTATGTGGTTGCCAGAGACAGCGCTTCCGGCGATCTGGTATGTGTACGTTGCCGCCGCGACGCTCAGGGAACTGAAGCCGGTCCGGATCCGGTTAATCAGGCATTTGTACCTGAGGTTCCTCATAATAGTGTCAGTTTCGGGCAGGTTCGTGCTGATGATGCGTTTCTCGTTGATGATGCGCACAACAGCCTGAACAAGCCGTTCCGTTTTCACGAAGACTACCTGTGTGCCCTTGCTATTGGGGGGTGGATGTTGCGTCAGGTCGTCAATCGGGAAACGGAAGCGGTAAGACACCTTGTTGCTACTCTGAGTGACGCAAAAGCGCTGTACCCTGCGAGGGCTTGTGGTTATACCGCAGAGTTGATGACTATGTTTGATGCGCTGGCTGCTGCAATTACTGGTGCAGCAAAGTTTCTGGCAGGAGAAGCTGCGTTACAGTGGCAACGCGACCGGGTGTTACTGGTGATGGGGGAGAAGGCGAGAGCTGTGCTGCGCCCGCGCCTGTTTCCTGATATCAGCGACTCTGAATCGTAATGTTGACGCCGTTGTAAGTCACTTCTTCCCGCGGGGCAGACTCAATCGGCGTGAAGCTGTTTCCGCGCAGGCGATCATTCAGTATCAGTCCGAAGTCATTCTCTTTCGGTAGTTCCTCACCAGATTCATTGTCTGGTTGTAACTCTTCAGGCTTTCCTGCAGCAGTTGCACCGAGAGAGAGAGTTTCGATGGCCGTGCTTTCCAGTTCATCATTCTGGAGCCGGGGAAACTGTATGCTCTGTGAGGTCGTCCGTTCATAACGGAGAGAATTGCTGTAATCGTAATGATGAGTCCGTGCCCGTGCTTCCTCAACGGCCGCATCCAGATCTTCAGAGTAGTAGTTGTCATTGCGCTTCTGCAGCTCAGACCCGGTCGCTGCCTTGCCATCGTTAGCAAGACAGTTAACGGAGAACAGCAGAGTGACAGGAAGAATCCATTCCTTCATGTGGACCTCAGTTATTAAATTTGGTCGTCACAGTAATGTTGTTGCCACGCACATTCCGGCTGACTGTCTCGCCATTGCTCGTGACGCTGCGGGATTCGCTGACAAAGAATGATCGCTTTTCCTTAACCTTCTCAGGTGCAGAAGGCTGAAGGTTTTCGTCGGTTTCAACGACTTCTTCATCTTCAGTCTGGTTGCCGAGTGCTACCTGGCGTACAGGACGGCTGGCTTCCTCAGCTGCCGCTTCACCGGCTGCGGTTGGTCCCATCGCTCCTTCGATGATCAGATTGTTCATCTCAGTGTTGAGCATTTTCGGTAAAGGGAAACTTTTTGATGTAGTACGGTTATACCACTCGTAGCCGACGTATTCCGCCTGACTAGGAAAGCGCTTCGCAGCCTCCACCGCTGTATCGATTTCGGGAGACATATAGGCGCGATTGGCTTCTTCCTGACTCAGATAGTCGGCCGCAACCGCCGGTGCTGACAGCACTGCAGCAATGAAAGGAATCAGGTACAGACTGCTCTTCATGTTACTCATCCTCTGTTACTGTTTCTTTTTGTTATTATGTGTAGAATAAAGATAGCACGATGGATACTTTCTGTACACTTTAGCCCGCTCAGGGCCTTGCGCCTGAGGCTGTCAGTAGTAACATTAACGATCCGGCGTTTTCCCGATATCCATCTCTGGGTGGCAGGACCATAATAATGATAAAAAGAGCGATCAAAATTCTGACTGGTGTTGCAGCCGCTGCAGTGATTGCAGGGTGCAGCAGTCTGCATATCTCAACTTTCGATAACTTCGGTTCGTACCCTAAGTGGCTGTTTGCTCCTAAGGGACAGTACTACAAGTCTGTAGGCTACCGCTGGGATTACGAAAAATATGCCCTTATCTACGTTTACCGTCCAGCGACAGAGTGGTCCATGGATGAAGTCGAAGCACCGAGCTTCAACGTCAACGGTGAGCGTCTGTTTAACTTCAAAGGCGGTGCGTACACCTGGTACGAAATGGAGCCGGGTACCTACGATATCGTTGTGCGCCGGGGCATCTTTGGTCTTGAGGGTATCGGCGACTTCGTGATCCGTAAGTACAGCGATTTCAGCCTGAATGTCGAGGCTGGCAAGGTGTACTACCTTCGTTACTCCGAAGTGGATCCTCAGAGCATGATTGTTAACTCTGATGGCAGTACCGCAGGCGATGGTCCTTTGCAGCTGGTTGGGCACAGTCTTGCCGTGAGCGAAATGACAGACACCAAACTGCATCACCACGGTCGTGAACTGATCCATGCCCGCAAAGAGAAGAAGAAAGATAAGCAGGACGATGAGACTGTTGTGGCTACTAAGGCCAGCAGTAACACTCAGGCTTCTGAGAAAGAGCCTGTACCTGAAGTCTTTTACGTGCCTGCAGACGAAGCAGAGGCGACAGAGGCTCCGGATGGCCTGAAAGCCAAGCCTCGTTCCCGCGAAGAAGAGTGGTGGCCGTTTTAACAAGCCGCCCGCTTGCGCTACAATCCGGTTATACCGTCAACGCCCACTGATGTGGGCGTTTTTACAACCGCTGCAGGCGAATTCACAGAGAGAAACCACCATGACCGTGATCAAGCAAGACGATCTTATCCAGAGCGTCGCTGATGCGTTGCAGTACATTTCGTACTATCACCCAAAAGACTTTATCGATGCCGTTCACGACGCTTACCAGCGTGAAGAATCTAAGGCAGCGAAAGACGCCATGGCTCAGATTCTGATCAACTCCCGTATGTGTGCCATGGGCCACCGTCCTATCTGTCAGGACACCGGGATCGTGACTGTCTTCCTGACCATCGGTATGGATGTGAAGTTTGAAGGCGATATGAGTGTCGAAGACATGTGTAACGAAGGTGTTCGTCGCGCATACACTCATCCTGACAACGTTCTGCGTGCCTCTGTTCTCGCAGACCCGGACGGTAAACGGGCCAACACCAAAGACAACACACCTGCCATTATTCATATGAAACTGGTTCCGGGGAACACAGTGGATGTTCACGTGGCTGCAAAAGGTGGTGGCTCTGAAGCGAAGTCGAAATTCGCGATGCTGAACCCATCCGACTCCATCGTCGACTGGGTACTTGAGCAGGTGCCTAAGATGGGTGCTGGATGGTGCCCACCAGGCATGCTGGGTATAGGCATCGGCGGTACCGCAGAAAAAGCGATGATGCTGGCTAAAGAAGCACTGCTCGAGCCGATCAACATTCAGGAACTGCAGGAACGCGGTGCTCAGAATCGTTCTGAAGAACTGCGTCTTGAGCTGTTCGAAAAGGTCAATAAGCTGGGTATCGGTGCCCAGGGCCTGGGTGGTCTGACTACTGTGCTTGACATTAAAGTCGCTGATTACCCAACTCACGCGGCCAATAAACCTGTGGCTATCATCCCTAACTGTGCCGCGACCCGTCATACGCACTTTGTGCTGGATGGTTCTGGTCCAGCAGCGTTGAAAGCGCCGAAGGTTGAAGACTGGCCAGAGATTACCTGGGAAGTGGGAGACAGTGTACGTCGCGTGAATCTGGATACCGTAACGCCAGAAGACGTTAAAGACTGGAAGACCGGTGAAACCATCCTGCTGTCAGGCAAAATGCTGACGGGCCGTGACGCCGCACACAAGCGTATGGTCGATATGATTTCCAAGGGCGAAGAGCTGCCGGTGGATCTCAAAGGGCGCTTTATCTACTACGTAGGTCCGGTAGATCCGGTACGTGAAGAGGTTGTGGGTCCGGCAGGTCCGACCACCGCTACCCGTATGGATAAGTTCACCCGTACGGTACTGGAAGAAACTGGTCTGCTTGGCATGATTGGTAAGTCCGAGCGCGGAGACATTGCGATTGAAGCGATCAAGGACAACGAAGCTGTTTACCTGATGGCAGTTGGTGGCGCGGCTTATCTGGTGTCGCAGGCGATCAAAGGTGCGAAAGTTGTCGGCTTTGATGATCTCGGTATGGAAGCGATCTACGAGTTCGAAGTTGAGGATATGCCTGTTACCGTGGCCGTGGATACCAAAGGCGAATCAGTCCACAAGACGGGGCCGCAGACCTGGTACGCTAAGATCAACGCGACTGAAGTGTGATCGATTGAACAGAAAGGGGCTCAGGCCCCTTTTTTTGTGTCGGTAGGTTGTTTCTGACCATCCGTTATCTGGGGGAGAAGACATGGCTGTTTTGACTGGTGATAGTTTAACGGGGGCGCTGGCGTCGTTACATTCCGACTGGAAACCTGTTCAGGTTGACGGCTGCGACGCCTTGCAGAGGCAGTGGAGCTTTAAGGATTTCAGTTCAGCGTTCGCTCTGGCGACCCGTATAGCATTGTTGTCTGAAGCGAATGATCACCACCCTCTGATTGAGGTGGCTTGGGGTAGCCTCTCTGTTTCCTGGTGGACCCACTCTGAGGGAGGAGTCACGCAGGCTGATATCGCAATGGCGGCAAAATGCGACAAGTTTTGATTTGGGAGGATATTACTATCTGACACAAAAAACCGCCTCTCTGACGCTCCACGTAGTGTTTAGCGTCATTAATACTGAGATCAAACGTTCATTTTATTTTTTGTCCCGATTCATTCCTTTTTGTGTCAGCTTGCTGGCATTTATTTTCTTATAAACGAAATATTTTTGACGTCTCCTTTCGCCGCTCTCTTTTACTCTTCCTGATTCCGCTTCTCAGTTATCCCGTCGCCGGGTAAAGGGCGCTGGCTGATCTATGCTCTGTGTATTGATTTTTATCGTCATTACAGGGTTTTTCACATGCGGCGTTTGCTGATTTTATTTTCGATTTTTGCCTCGAGCGTACAGGCGAGTGGTGATGAAGAGCTTCCAGGGCTGCAGGCGCCGGAAGAGCGCTCATCCATGTATACCGGCTTCACTCAGCTACTGGATGACGATAAAACCCTGGTGAAAGAAGAGTTGATTGATCTTCCTGAAGAAATCAGCCGCCTTGCGCTTTATCACAACGGTGATCGTCTGCATCGTCAGATACCTAAGCAGGTTCATATGATGATCGAGAACAAGATCATGAACCGGATACTTGAGAGCGGGCGCTTTGAGGTCATTCAATGTCTGGAATGCCGTAAAACTCAGGTAGCGATGAAGGCTGATCAGCTGAAAATATCTCACGTCGCGGAAGACAACCAGGCGTTGCGCTCTCTGGGCAAGAAAGTCCGGGCTGACGCCTTTCTGTTCTGGAATGCTTCAGTACACCAGAATAAATTCACAATTAATCTTCAGCTCGTTGATGCAAAAGACAACAAACTTCTCTGGCTGAAAGAGTATTCGAAACGCACGACGCTTGAAGAAGAAGTTGAAGGCTTTGACAGTGTGACGTACGAACTTACTGTCGGCGCCTGGGGCGTTAGCGCAGAGCGGGCAAGCACCACCGAAGCTGCAGATGAAGATGTCCGGGGAATTACCGTCTTTGGCCTTCGCCGTCGCGAGACGACCAGCCTGGATGACAGCATTGAATACACCCTGGCATTTGAGTACTTCACGAACTTTTCGAATCGCGATTATTTTGACGTATCCGGGGTAAATCTCGAAGGGCGGATTATTGCTGACATCCCAAGCATGGATAAGTTGATTGATACCAAGGTCTATCTCGGGCTTGGTCAGGCGTTTTACAACGACACCAACTCTTTAATTTTCCGTTTCGGTTTTGAATTTCCATTCTTTAAAGACGGCTTTGTGGATTACGGCGTCACATATATTCCTGAGAGTACAGCGCGCTGGCTGGACGCTGAAGGGTATGAAAATACCGGTAAATTCGGTGGGTCGAGCTATGACCTGACACTTGGTCTGCGTTTCTAGGAGTGGTTATGAAGCAGCGTATCGTACTTATTTCAGTTCTCGCAGCGATGGTCGTCACTACTGGCTGCAGTCATGTCAGAGAGAACCGCATGGTCAAAGGCTATAACGGCAGCGCATGGGTCGATCCGGGCACTCCCAAAGTGGCCGATGACATTCCTGATGTTACAGAGTCTCCCCTCGAGCGGATTGCTGAGCAGGCTAAGAAGCAGCATGGCCTGATGCATATCCACCGCTACGGGGAAGGCTACGACATCCTGTTGACTCTGGATGCCGGTGACAGTGATGTTCAGTTTGTAATGGACCTCCCCCGCAGTGCAGCAGAACAGGCGGACGATGCACAGCCTGTGTCTGAGGAAGGTCCCTCCGCTGAAGACGTAGCAGCAGAGGAACAGGGCGAAGCCAGTGGTCGTATTTCTGATAAAGAGGTCGCGAAACTGGGGAAAGTCGAAAGCATGACCAAGCATGTTCTGAACGCTCAGAGTCTGTTCTATAAAAAGCAATACTGGGAGGCTCTGGACGAAACGAATGAAGCCATTCTCAAAGTTCCGGACAGTGCTCAGGCACATGCTCTTAAAGGCAGTATCTACTACAAAATGGGGCTGTTACCGGAAGCTAAAGCGAGCTGGGAAGAAGCCTTACGTCTTGATCCCGAGTTGGATCAGGTGAAAGCCAGCCTGGCACGCCTGCGTTGAGGGAGATGACTATGAAGTGGACAGTGTTGTTACTCTCTTTACTTGCGGCGTTTGCGCAGGCACAGGAGACGTTTGAAGTTCCTGTGAAAAAGGACGAAGTTGAAGAAGCCAGATTCAAAAGCGATATTGAAGCGCGACTGCGACAGGATATCGAATCTTATCTGGGTAATAATCGCTTTATTATCCAGGTCGACGCAGAAATTGAGCGTGCCCGTACAGTCGTTCGTGAAGAAGGTAAGCCTGCTGCCCCGGCGCAGAAGCCTGCCAGTCTCCCTCAGGCTCCACAGGTCAGCTCCCGGATTCAGGTGCCCGAACTTGCGCAGACAGAGCTGGATGGTTTTGAAGAATTGCCTGGCCTGCCGGTCAGTGAACTGCCATTGCTGAAAGAAAATCAGGAAAAGCTCAGACTCCTGCAATCACAGATGCGTCAGCTGGAGCAGGAACGTCAGGCGATTATCACTTACGCCGATGAATTAAAAAACGTTGCCCAGCAGCAACAGCAGCAGGGCGGAAGTGCGGCGAAAGATCCGGTCGAAAAAACGATCGGCTACCGGAACATCATTAAGAAATTGTCCATCACGTTGGTCGTGGATAAAACCCTTAAGGATGAGCAGACAGAATTTCTCCGTAATCTGGTGACCCGAAAAGCGCAGATTAATGAACTTCGGGGAGATACCCTGAGTATCGTCCGCACCGAGTTCAGTCATCTCAAAGACAAAGAGACACCGCTTACCTTCTGGGATGAATATAGCCCATGGTTATGGTTACTCTCCCTGCTACTGATCTGCCTGGTAATTATTCTTGCGTTTGTGGCTTTGTGGCGTCGCCTCAATCAGGCTGCGGCTCCTGCTGAGACATCCATGAAGAGCGCTGCAGTGGATGGTGGCAGCAGTAGCGTGTCCCATAACCTGGCCGAGAGTGAGCAGGCAGCACTTCGCTTCCGTATTAATGAATCCCGACAGAAACTGGTCAGTCGCGGCCTGTCTCAACCTCGCCGTTTTCAACAGGCGGTATCACAGGCTCTGGGCAGCGCTCAGGCCTTTGAGGTGGCTGCTTTGTCGGCCACGATGGGCAAAAGCCTGTTTGCCAGCCTGGCACCACACCTGACTCCTGCTGACTGGCAGCAGATTGATGACCTTCTGCGTGAAGGTCAGTGGGACGAAGCTCAGCTGTTTGAAGGGATGGAACAGTTTTCCCAGCGTCTGGAAAAACAACAGGATGACGCCAGCAATACGGCGCCTTTTGCTTTCCTGAATAAGCTCAACGATTCACAGGTTCTCTATCTGATCAAAGATGAAGACATCCGTATCAAAGCGCTTGTGATGTCGCAGTTACCTGCACAGCGTTCAGCCGACATTATTCTTCGCCTGGATGAAAAAGAACTCGCTGAAATTGCCTATGAAATCGGTCAGTTTGAGAGTCTCCCGGTGTCAGCATTTAAAGATGTGGCAGACCGGCTGGCTCGTGCGTCCCTGACTGTACCCTCCTTCGAAAATATTTCAGCCGACGGTCTGTCGGTTCTGATACGTATGCTCGACCGGATGACCACCAGTGAAGAGACACGGATGCTGAAGACACTCAAGGCAGAAAAACCCGAGACCTATTACCGGTTACGCCAGGTGTATTTTACCTTCGCAGATCTTATGCGAACGCCGGAGCGTATTATCTCAAACGAACTGCGTGAACTTGATCGTCAGGTACTGGTATGCGCATTGAGTAACACAGCCATTGAATTCAAGCGCTATATACTGAGTGCCCTGCCGCAGAAACTGCGTGCGGGTATCATCAGCGAACTCAAGGTGACAGAGGCCGATGTTTCGGTTGATCAGGTAGAAGAAGCGCGAAGGAAGGTTATACAGACCATGCGCGAAGTGATCCGTGCGGGACGCTTTTCAATGGATGAACTGACAGAAATCAAGCAGGGGTAAGTTGTCTATGTTCCGCTTTTCGTTCAGTACGTTGATTGGCTTCTGTGCCGGTATTGGTCTGTTCGCTTTTGCGATTGTCAGCTCGACAGAGAATCACGCAATTTTTATCAGCCTTTCAAGTTTTGCTCTGGTGTTTGGCAGCACGCTGGCTGCTTCTCTGATCAGCTACAACACGATGGATGTTCTGCGCGCAGTGCGCAGTATGGTGCATACATTTCTTCATCCGCCGACGTCTCAGCGCCATCTGAAAACACTGGTGCGCCGTTTCACAGACTGGACCGCACTGTATCGTCAGGGAGGCATTGCGGCACTGGAAGAAAACATGACGGCGGAAGAAAAAAAGGATGAGTTTTTCCGCGCGGGCGTTGAACTGATCAGCTCGGGATATAAGGGGCAGGATATCCGGATTATGCTCACCGACCAGATGGATGCGACCTGGCAACGTCACACACTTGAGTCGAAAGTGCTGAATACGATGGCGATCTACTCGCCGGGGTTCGGTATGGTCGGTACGATTGTTGGTCTGATCATTATGCTGGATAACCTCAACGGTGACATGGCAGGCCTGGGTAAAGGGCTGGCACTCGCGTTAATTACCACGCTCTACGGTGTTGTATTATCCAATCTGTTTTTTAAACCGGCTGCAAACCAGGTGACAGAGAAACAGGAAACCATGTATTTCCGCCATCAGCTGATTTCGGAAGGGTTTGTATTACTCGCTGAGAAGTGCGATGCCCTGTATATGCAGGACCGTCTGAATGCCTTCCTCAAGCCATCGGCACGCGAGCAGATGTTGTCGGAGGAAATCTGATGACTCATACCGTCCGCACCCGGGGGATACGTCGTCGCCGTCCCAACTACGATGACTCCTCCAGCTCCTGGCTGGTCACCTATTCAGACGCTATTACCCTGTTGCTGGCGTTTTTTGTGATGATTCTGTCTGTGTCTGATCTCAATCAGGGCAAAATCGAATCGTTAAAAGAAGGGCTCGCGGAAGTGATCTCTTCAGAGCGTCCATCAACGCCGTTCACTGATATCAAGCAGGGCCTCGACGACTACGTCGAACAGCATGGCTTACAGAATCAGGTGTCTGTGACACTGGACCCTAAGGGGATCTCTGTCGAATTTGCAAATGTTGCTCTCTACGATTCCGGCTCTGCGGATCTTAAGCCGGAATCGACACCACTCCTTCAGGAGCTGTCACGCGTTATCCGCGATGTCAGTAACGGTGCTCACATGATTGAAGTGGAAGGACACACTGATGATCTGCCAATTCACAATGAAAAGTTTCCCTCTAACTGGGAGCTGTCGGCGGCACGGGCAACCGGCATAGTGAAGTATCTGCTGGATTCCGGCATCGAAAAAGAACGTCTCAAAGCGTCTGGTTATGCCGACAGCCGCCCGAAAGAAGATATTGCGGAACTGCCGGTGAAAGAGCAGCGCGAAGCTAACCGGCGTGTTGTTGTGAGTGTGCGGCGGTACTGAATATCGATATAAATTACTACTTTTTGTCTTGGCCTGAATGAACCCTGTGAGCATGGGGTATCTGCCATCTGATTTTATGATTAATACTTAAGTATATGATTTTAAATTGTTTTTTAGTTTCTATCTGTATTTTAAATGCACTGGAATATTCATCTTATTGTCACTTTAAATTGTTATCTTTTTTGTAATGATATAACAATTCACAAACGTAATTGACATGTATCCTTAAGATAACTGTCATTTTTTACTCCTAGTCTCACCCCTCGATTAATTCCCGGATTTCACAATCTGAATAACGACAGGTGAGCTATGACCACTAACATTAAACTACTCGCTGCTGCGATTGCTTCCGCTGCAGTCAGCTCTGCAGCGTTAGCTGCTCCGGCTGTTCCAGAGCATCAGGCCTCTAACGCCTGGTTCACTGGTGCACAGACCTCTATCAATGATAAAGCTGCTTTGGTTACTCCTTCAGCAAACGCTAAGAATGTAATTCTTTTTGTTGGTGATGGGATGGGAATCTCTACGTTAACCGCAGCACGGATTCTCCAGGGGCAGAAAGAAGGCATGGATGGAGAGGAAGGCTTTCTTTCCTTCGAAACCTTTCCTTATTCTGCGCTCGTTAAGACATACAACGTCGATGCTCAGACTCCGGACTCCGCAGGTACCATGACGGCGATGATGTCTGGTGTTAAAACCGACGTCGGTACCATCGGTGTCGATGAAGATGTGATTCGTAACGACTGTTACAGCGTTGCTGGCAACGAAGTTGTTACTGCGTTGGAACTGGCAGAAATTAAAGGCCTTTCTACTGGTGTTGTTTCAACGGCGCGTATCACTCATGCGACCCCTGCAGCTACATACGCGCATGCAGCAGATCGTAACTGGGAAGATAATTCTGATATGCCAGCTTCTGCTTCAGCATGTGAAGACATCGCTTCTCAGCTGGTAAATCTTGAAAGCAATCTGGAAGATCGTTATCCGGGTGCAGACGTTGACGGTATTGAAGTCGCAATGGGAGGCGGTCGTCGACACTTCCTGCCAAAAGATGCGGCATTCAACTCTGCTGACGCAGTAAGCAGTATTGAAGGCGATCGCACTGATGGTCGCGACCTGACTGCCGAGTGGTCAACTACCTATCCAAATGGTGTCTACGTTACGGATCAGGCTGGTTTTGATGCGATCGACACTGAATCAACCGAACGTGTGCTGGGTCTTTTCAACGAGTCTCATATGCAATACGAAGCGGATCGCGCAAATGATATCGCGGGTGAGCCTTCCATTGCTGAAATGACTGAGAAAGCAATCGATATCCTCGATAACAACGAGAAAGGCTTCTTCCTGATGGTTGAATCCGGTCGTATTGACCATGCTCACCACGCTGGCAACGCTGCGGGCGCTCTGGAAGACACTCTGGCATTCGCAGAAGCAGTTCAGGCTGCAGTGGATAATACGAACCCAGATGAAACTCTGATTCTGGTCACCGCTGACCACAGCCATGTATTTACTATCGCTGGTTATCCGAAGCGTGGTAATCCGATTCTGGGCAAAGTGGTTCCCGTTGGTGGCACTGAGCCAACGCTGGCATCTGATGGCATGCCATACACCACTGTTGGTTACACCAACGGTCGAGGCTTCATGGACCTTGGCGCCGAAACTGACTCAGACGCTGGCTACAACGAAGCGATTAGTGCGGGTCGTCACGACACAAGCGGTATTGATACAACCACACCGGGTTACCACCAGGAAGCTCTGGTTCCAATGTCTTCCGAAACCCATGCAGGTGAAGACATTACTCTCCACGCGACCGGTCCTGGCGCGCAACTGGCACAGGGTGTTATCGAACAGAACCTGATCTTCCAGATTATTGGTCGTTCACTGAATCTGCTGGCCGATTAATACTGAGGGAAAACTCATGAAACTGAATATTATTTATACCGCAGTACTGGCGGCGACTATGACCCTCGCAGGCTGCGGTGGTGAAGATGGTAAAAACGGCAAGGATGGCGTCAATGGTACTGACGGCACGAACGGTACCAATGGGATAGATGGCAGTAACGGTGCGGAAGGTGCGCCGGGTCTGGATGCTCCGGCCCCTGCTGTAAAACTCTCGGATGTCCTGAGCAATACTAAAAATAACGATTGGTTTATTCAGGCGTCTGAGAAAGTTGCTGATACCCAGAAAGCAGTTGACAGCATAATTGCAGAAGCGGGATCAGCGAAAAATATCATCCTGTTTGTTGGCGATGGTATGGGTGTTTCTACCGTAACTGCATCCCGTATTCTGGAAGGCCAGACCAGGGGGATGAGCGGCGAGGAAAACAGCCTGAGCTTCGATAAGTTCCCATTCGCTGGTTTGTCTAAAACCTACAACGTTGATGCACAGACTCCCGACTCTGCGGGCACAATGACTGCCATGATGTCTGGTGCGAAGACTGACGTAGGCACCATCGGTGTTGATGAAGATATCGCTCGCGGTGACTGCGCATCTGTCGCTGGCAATGAACTGGCGACTGCGTTGGAACTGGCTGAAATTGCTGGTATGTCTACCGGTATTATTTCTACTGCTCGTATCACTCACGCGACGCCTGCTGCAACTTATGCCAAGTCAGCAGACCGTAACTGGGAAGATAACTCCGATATGCCTGAGACGGGTGCAGACGCGTGTGAAGATATCGCTTCTCAGCTTGTTAACTTCGAAGCCAACCTGGAAGCTCGCCACGCTGGTGCCACTCTGGATGTTGACGGTATCGAAGTGGTAATGGGTGGTGGTCGTCGTCACTTCCTGCCGAAAGACGCTGCAGCGAATTCTCCTGATGCTGTAAGCAGCACGGAAGGTGATCGTACTGACGGTCGTAACCTCGTGACTGAGTGGACAACCACTTATTCAACAGAGAGCGACTTCTATGTTTACGACCAGGCTGGTTTCGACGCTATTGATACTGAAGCGACCACCCATCTGTTCGGTCTTTTCAACGAATCACATATGCAGTATGAAGCTGACCGTGCTAACGATATCGCGGGTGAACCTTCTCTGGCCGAAATGACAGAGAAAGCGATTAAAATCCTCGATAACAATGAAAACGGTTTCTTCCTGATGGTTGAATCAGGTCGTATCGACCACGCTCACCATGCAGGTAATGCATACAATGCTCTGCAGGACACCATTGAGCTGTCTGAAGCTGTTGCTATCGCTGATGAGCTGACTAATAACCGCGATACCCTGATTATCGTGACTGCTGACCACGGTCATGTATTCACGATCGCGGGCTATCCGAAACGCGGTAACCCAATCCTGGGTAAAGTTGTTGCTGTGGGGGCAGATGAACCTTCATTGGCTTCTGATGGTATGCCATACACCACTGTTAACTACATGAATGGTCGTGGCCATGTTGCTGTTGACCCTTCTGAAACAGACGCAGATGCGGGCTACAGTGCCGCTATCAACACTGGCCGTGTTGATCTGACAAGTGTTGATACCACGGCACCTGGCTTCCACCAGGAAGCATTGGTCCCCCTGAGTTCTGAAACCCACTCAGGTGAAGATGTGGGTATCTACGCGAAGGGCCCGGGCGCACACCTGGTGACTGGTACCAACGAGCAGAGCATTATTTTCCACGTGATGAATCACGCGGGTGATCTTGCAGCTCGTGCAAATTCCGTTGTTAACCCAGACTGATTAGTCCGACTGATAAAGGGGCCTGAAGAGGCCCCTTTTGTCGTTTGTTTTGCGATGAAATTAAAAGATTGAGTATTATGAAAAAACTGACTTCGTACACTATTGCATTGTTCTCCGCATTTGCGGTTCATACAGCTTTTGCCGAATCCTGCGTTCAGCCCGTTTCTCTTACCTATGATGTGTCGTTGAAGGAGAAAAAGGGACAGATTGCCATTCACCGTAATGGCCGCGAAATGCTTCGTGAAAATCTTCAGACTGGCGTTGTCGAATACTGGTATCACTCACCAGCTGGCCCACTGAAATTGATTCGTTACGTCGATTCAGAAAAGCACGGCATTGAATACCAGGCAGAAGATTTTCGTGGTAATGAAAGCGAAGTCTGGAAAGACATCACTCTGGCAGTGCCAACAGACAGCATGAAAACCATGACCCTGATGTCGGAAGAGGGAAGCGGTTGTGATGTGAAGGAAATATACACTTCTGAGGGTGGTAAAGAGCTTGTATGGCTCCCGGAGAAGAATATCCTGATCAGCTACAAAGCCCCTGGTGTTTCATGGCAGATTAAAGATCAGAACGAGTCGGTATTTAAAGAGCGCCTTGCCGTTCGTGACAACTATATCCTGATTGATTATGCAGATATTGGTGATTCGGAAGAAGATCCATTTGTTAAAAAAATGATCCGATGGGGCTTTGTTGAACATGGTGCCAGCGGATTTTACGACGAGCATGGTCATGCGATTCAAGGGCACGGTCATTCGCACTGAGTCAACAGTTGGAGATAGTGGCATGTGACTGCACTTTATAACGCATGCCATTGTATCTGCCTATTACTCCATGCATTATCCAACTTCACTTTCTGTTTAGATGTCCTGACATGTATCGCTACTTCGGTGCTCTTTGCGTCAGTCTTTCGATTGTCGCCTGCCAGTCTGAATATACCCCTGTTTCAAGCGATGGCCGTTTTATTCCGTCCGGTAATGCCTGGTACAGCGAAGGCGAGCGGAGTATTCGTGATCAGCAGGCCTACCTGGCGCAGACAGGAGTCAGGCCATCGCAGGCAAAAAATGTCATCCTCTTTGTGGGTGATGGAATGAGCCTGGGAACGATCGCTGCCGCCCGGATTCTCGATGGGCAGCGACAGGGAATGACTGGCGAAGAGCATCAGCTCAGTTTTGAACAGTTTCCTTTTACCGGATTATCCAAGACGTACAACGTCGATGCTCAGACGCCCGATTCTTCAGGCACGATGACGGCGATGACGACCGGCGTTAAGACTGACATGGGGATCGTTGCTCAGACGGAAGCTGCCGTGCGTGGTGTCTGCGATGCCGCAGGCAAGGCGGATGTGCCGACGTTGCTGGAGCTTGCGGAAATTGCGGGGCTGTCTTCAGGGATAGTGACAACGGCGCGGTTAACGCATGCGACTCCGGCTGCAACGTATGCCCATGCCCCAGACAGAAACTGGGAAGATATTTCTGATCTTCCGGAAGAGGCAGTGGCCGCCGGTTGCCGTGATATCGCCGCTCAGTTTGTTGGTTTTGCCGACAATATCAGCAAGAAATACGGCGTCTCGGTTGATGGCCCTGAAGTCGCCTTTGGTGGTGGGCGTCGCCACTTCCTACCGGCGGATTCTCAATTTAATTCGCCAGATGCACAAAGCAGCATTGAAGGCGACAGAACCGATGGTCGCCACCTCATTGACGAATGGAAGCTTGCTTACCCATCAGGAACCTATGTGATGGATACGGCAGGATTTGCGTCTGTTTCTGCTAAATCTGGCACGCCGGTACTTGGACTGTTTTCTGAATCGCACATGCGATATGAGTCTGACCGCCCGAATGACCCCTCGGGTGAACCTGATCTGATCGCAATGACTGAGAAGGCGATTCAGCTGCTGAGCCGTAACGAAAAAGGTTTTTTCCTGATGATTGAAGCAGGGCGCATAGATCACGCACATCATGCGGGAAATGCTTATAACGCACTGAACGAAACTGTCATGCTGTCAGAGGCGGTACGCCGGGCGCAGGAGTTGACGAATCCGCAGGACACCCTGATCATCGTGACTTCTGATCACGGTCATGTGATGACCTTCGCAGGCTATCCTAAGCGGGGTAATCCTATTCTCGGAAAAGTGATCAGTCCGGGAGAAGAAACTCTGGCGGAAGCGGCTGATGGTCTTCCTTACACTACGCTCAGTTACGCAAACGGTATGGGGATGTCAGAAACAGACAGTGATGACCCGGATAACCGGTATAATCTGGCGCTGAATACCGGCCGTCATGATATTTCGGAGATGGATACAGAATCGCCGCACTATCACCAGGAAGCACTTGTACCGCTGTATTCAGAAACCCACAGCGGTGAGGATGTCGCAATCTACGGAAATGGGCCGGGCTCAGAATTCGTGACTGGCGTACACGAGCAGAACGATATTTTTCATATAATTAATGCCAGTCTCCGGTTAACGGAGAAAGCCTCAGCAAGACTTCCTCCGCGAACGGACATCAGTCAGTAATAATCTGATAGCAGGGCTGGTATTCGCCGCTGATTTTCATCCGGCCATGCTCCACCATAGCCCGCAGGAGACGGTCCATACCGGCGAGAATATCTTTGTCGCCATGGATCTCGTATGGACCATGTTTCCGTACCCGCTGAACACCGTCTGCTTTGACGTTGCCAGCGACAATACCGGAAAATGCGCGACGCAGATTGGCCGCCAGTTCGTGGCCCGGAAGCGCACGTGAAATGGACAGCTGCTTCATATTTTCGTGCGTGGGATCGAAAGGCATCTGAAAATCGTGGTCAATTTTCAGCGACCAGTTGAAGAAAAACGCATCGTTATGCTGGCGACGGAATTTTTCTACTTTGCGCATACCGTCTTTCATCAGTTTTGCCACTGCCACCGGATCTTCAATGACCAGCTCGTACTTGCGCTGAGCGTCGCTGCCAAGCGTGTCACCGATAAAACGATCCAGATCACGCAGGTAGGCTTCAGATTCTTTCGGGCCGGTAATGACCAGTGGGAAGGGCAGGGCCTTGTTGTCCGGGTGTGACAGCACACCGAGAATGTACAACAGCTCTTCGGCCGTGCCGGGTCCGCCCGGGAAGATAATGATGCCATGCGCCAGGCGTACGAATGCTTCCAGTCGTTTTTCAATGTCCGGCAATATCACCAGCTCATTAACGATAGGATTCGGAGCTTCGGCTGCAATAATGCCAGGTTCGGTAATGCCGATGTAGCGACCATTGCGGATATGTTGTTTGGCGTGTCCGATGGTTGCTCCCTTCATCGGACCTTTCATCGCTCCCGGGCCGCAGCCCGTGCCGATATCCAGTCCGCGCAGTCCGAGCTGATAACCCACTTCTTTGGTGTATTGATACTCATGAGGTGGGATTGAATGTCCACCCCAGCAGACAATCAGGTTGGGGGGCAGATCGGGTTGCAGAATATTGGCGTTGCGCAGCAGGTGAAATACCGCATTGGTAATGCCGTCGGTGTTGCTCAGATCGAACCGGTGAGCGGCAAGTATGCTCTCCTGCGAATATAGAATGTCTCTCAGTACTGAGAAAAGCTGTTCGCGGACACCGCGGATAATTTCATTATCGACAAAAGCAGACGCGGGGGCGCCGGTCAGTTGTAATACCAGGCCGCGATCTTCCTGCTCGACGGAAATATTAAAGCCACGATAGCCTTCTTCCAGCCGGGTGTAATCGTCTTCCTGGCTTCCCGCGGACATGACGGCAAAGGCGCAGCGTCTGAGAAGTTCGTGCGTAGCGGTACCAATATCCGTCAGTTGTTTGATTTCCTGACGGGAGAGTACCCGCAGGTGAGTTTTCGGGTGAATCAGTTCATATTGCTTCACAAATAGCTCCTAAGCCCAGAGTTCAAGTGGGCCGTAGTGGCTGATCAGTTGCAGAAGATCAGCTTTGGTAATAATGCCGGTAAGTGCCTGATGTTCATTAAGAACCGGCAATGCGCCTATGTGGTAATCACAGAGTAGTCTGGCGGTCTGGCGGATGTCTGTGCTCTCCTGCACACAAAACACCGGCCGGCTGGCCAGGTTGATCACTTGTCTGGCCGGTGTTCTCAGCCCGGCAAGTGCTTTCAGTAAATCACGGTCAGATATGATGGCGCTGAGGTCCCCCTGATCTGTCACCAGAGGCAGGTGATGTATTCCGTGAGACAGCATCGTCTCGTAGGCCTTCTCGGGAGTTTCGTTCAGTGGCAGGCTGCGCACGGGTGTCGACATGATATCCCGGGCGAAGGCGACGCTCTGGGGCGCATGTTCCTGTTGCGACGTGCCGGAAAAAGAACCGTAGCTGTCTGCCAGCAGAGCCTCGCTGTGTTCAGCCGTAACTTTGCTGCTCGCGGAGGCCGGGGTAGCCTTGCGGGTTCTCAGACGGGGCGGAGTGACCGGAGTTTCAATCCTGCGCCCCATGTCGAATACGATCAGTCCCATTCCTGTGGGGTACCTATACAGCTCCTGTTACAGATCAGTATAGCAACACCCGGGATCAGATGAAGGTTTCGAGCTGGTCAATACGTCCCAGAATGGTGTCGGTGTAGCGCATGACCAGGAAGGGCACCAGACGCGCTTCATCGTTGGTTGCAGCCGTTTCGATGAACAGCCACTGACTGCGGATTTTGTTAAGAATCGTGCGGGCTTCAGGCGCTGCCAGCTTACCTGTCAGTTCTTCAATACCACGGTCAAACTGCTTACACAGAACGCCAATATCCACCTCATCAATGGTGAGCGGGGCCCCCATGGAGGATGCGGCGCGCTCGATATAGCGCTCGACCACAGTCAGCATCAGATTCTTCTGAGTGCGCTGCCAGTCTTCAAACTGGGAGATGTGAGTTTCGTTGTCCGAAAGAATGGCGTCTGAGAGGCGCTCAAGCTCTGACAGCATTCCACGCTGGGCTTCGCGCATCAGAGTCACGACCTGAAGTTCAGGGTAGTTGCTCTCACGGATCTCGTTGATGTTCTGATCAAGGAGCGCATCGAAGCTGGTCCAGTGTTCGCCAATGTTCTGGCGATAGGCCGAATAGCGCTGATCAAGCTGTGCCGTCAGTCTGGCCTGATCACGGGCGACTTCTTCACGCTTCTGCAGCAGTTCAGCGATGCGTTGTGTGTTCCCCTCGTCAGCCTGTACATGGTAATACTTCAACAGAAGGGTTTTGACGTCTACCGAGAGTTCAAACACACTGTCCTCAAGCGCGATAACTGACGCGTGAGCCGGCAGGGAGACAAACAGGGTGAGTAAAATAGCTCTGAAGAGTAACATAGGTCCTTCTCTGTCAATGCTCTTAGACATAGGATTTTCTGCAAAGCAGTTGACCATGTAAAGCCAAGTGGTGCAAGGTCCTGCCAAGCCTTTATTGAGTGTTTGTTAAATTATGGAACGTGTTTATCGTTTAACGATCTCTTGCCCCGATCGGGTCGGAATCGTTGCTAAAGTAGGCCAGTTTTTCTCCGGCCATGGTGGCTGGATTGTGCAGGCAAACCACTACTCAGATCCCGTCAGTGGACGCTTCTTTATGCGTCACTGCATCCGTGCCGATTCGCTGCCTTTCGATGTTGATGGCCTTAAAGAAGCTTTTGCTCCGATTGCCGAAGAGTTTGGTATGGACTGGCAGGTGTCAGACAGTGGTCAGCCCAAGAAGGTCATCCTTATGGCCAGTAAGCAGAGCCATTGCCTGGTCGATCTTCTGCACCGCTGGCACAGCAAAGAGCTGGCTTGTGATATTCCTTGTGTGATCTCAAACCACGATGATCTGCGCTCGCTGGTCGAGTGGCATGGCATCCCGTTTTTCCACGTGCCCGTTGATGCTCAGAACAAAGCAGAGCACTTCCGTCGCGTCACCGCGATTGTAGAGGAGCATAACGCCGATACCATTGTTCTGGCGCGATATATGCAAATTCTCCCTCCAGAGTTATGTGAGCAATACCTGGGTCAGGTGATCAATATCCATCACAGTTTCCTGCCGTCGTTTGTTGGCGCGAAACCCTACCATCAGGCGGCAGAGCGTGGCGTAAAACTGATTGGTGCGACCTGTCATTATGTAACCCAGGAGCTGGATGCCGGTCCGATCATTGATCAGGACGTCATCCGCATCAGTCATAACGATACCGTTGACGATATGGTGCGTCTGGGGAAAGACGTAGAGAAGATGGTGCTGGCGCGTGGGGTGCGGAGTCACCTGGAAGATAGAGTGTTACTTCACGGTAACAAGACCATCGTATTTTAAAGCTAGCTGCGTTGTCACAGCGGTGTTAAAAACCTTCTCGAAATGCTCATTTACAACTGTAAACTCCGCTTTCTCGAAGGTTTTTGCCTTGCTGTGACGGCCTCGCTGACGCTTTAACCGATTGGATGGCTCTGTTTCTTTGGCCGATGTTTGCCTCGCTATGACTTCTTCGCCGACGGCTCAGTGTTAAAGCTAGCTGCCTAGCTGACGCTTTAACCGATTGGATAGCTCGGTTTTAAGGCAATAAAAAAGCCGGCGTTATGCCGGCTTCTTTATGTGCGTTGCTGTGATCAGATCATTTCGATCGCGACAGCAACGGCTTCGCCGCCACCGATACACAGTGCAGCGATACCTTTCTTACCACCGGTGTTTTTCAGAGCGTTCATCAGGGTCACGATCAGGCGTGAACCAGTAGAACCCACTGGGTGGCCCTGCGCACACGCGCCGCCGTAGATGTTTACTTTCTCAGCATCCAGATTGAATGCGTCGATAGGCATCATGGCCACCATGGCGAAGGCTTCGTTGATTTCCCACAGATCCACTTCGTCTTTGTTCCAGCCAGTTTTCGCCAGCAGAGTTTCGATGGCACCACATGGCGCGATGGTGAACTCAGAAGGGTGCTGAGAGTGAGTGCTGTGTGCAACGATGCGCGCAACTGGCGTCAGGCCTTTTGCTGCCGCAACTGATTCACGAGCCAGAACCAGAGCAGAAGCGCCGTCAGAGATTGACGAAGCGTTTGCTGCCGTGATGGTGCCGTCTTTACGGAACGCAGGGCGCAGGCTTGGGATCTTCTCGATGTTAGCGTTGAACGGCTGCTCATCCTGATCAACAACTGTGTCACCACGACGTGAAGTCACAGTGACAGGAACGATTTCAGCCGTGTTGTGGCCAGCTTCGATAGCCGCCTTGGCACGGTTCAGAGAGCGGATAGCGTATTCGTCCATCTGCTCACGGCTGTAGCCTTTGCCATCAGCAGTTTCCTGAGCGAATGCCCCCATCAGCTTACCGGTTTCCGCGTCTTCCAGACCGTCGAAGAACATATGGTCTTTTGCCTGATCCCCATGGCCCATGCGGTAGCCACCACGAGCGTTTTCGAGGATGTAAGGCGCCTTAGACATTGACTCCATACCGCCAGCAACAGCAATGTCTACAGACCCTGCTTTGATCGCGTCGTGCGCCATCATGGTGGCTTTCATGCCGGAGCCGCACAGTTTGTTAATCGTGGTCGCGCCGGTGTTGTCTGGCAGACCAGCCTTACGCATCGCCTGGCGGGCAGGCCCCTGACGCAGACCCGCAGACAATACGTTGCCCATGATGACTTCCTGAACGTCAGTAGCGGCAATTCCCGCACGCTTAACGGCTTCAGCAATGGCGACTGCACCCAGTTCAGGCGCGGATACGCTGCTCAGGCTGCCCTGGAAGCCACCCATAGGGGTACGGGCGCCAGCGACGATAACAACAGAATCCTGATTAGACATGCGGATCTCCTGTGAAAGAGGTTGGTTAATAAGGCCGGCTATTCTAAGCCAAGGAGTATGTAAATCACAGTACGGCGGTTTGGTAGGTTGGCAGATCTGAACTAGGCTTGCTTACGATCAGATACAAAATGACGCCGGGAACCTGACGGAATCATACTTTCGAGTGATGAGGGTGAGATCAGGCCGGATTATAGTCGGGTCATCTCTCTGTGTGGGGCGGGACGCCCGCGCACAAGTGACTGACTTGATAACCATAACAACTCATAACAGGTAACAGTATGGTGAAGAAGACCCTCCTCGGCCTGGCCATCGCTGCATCAGCAGTAGGTCTCAGTGGCTGTAAGACTGGCGGTGACTCATCCGTCGATCAGACTGCGATTACCGCAGGCAGCACCAACCCTGAAACAGTAACTCCCGTATTTAACGTCGCTCGTAGAAATCTGCCATTGGCAACAGACTTCCTGTTCAGTGGTTCAACAGATGGCACGGTTGTCTATGCATCCGGTGATGTGGAAATCTTCCTGGCGGACGGTACGCGTAACCCTGATTACAACCCAGTCTTCGATGCGATCAGCGATCTGGATGGTTTCTCCACTGTTGCTCCTCTTTACCTGAAGTTCAGCGGTGAGCTGGCAGCGGGAACGGCACCGGCCGGTTCGGTTTACCTGATTCCAATGAATTACACAGATGGCCCTAAGCTTGGGACGCTGGATACTGCCAATCCGTTTGATCTGGCGAATATTGCTGCTGTCAAAGCTGAGGTGATTTCCTACACCGACAGCACCAAAACCGACAACGTTCTGCGCATCAGTCCAACGACGCCACTGCAGAATGACACCCGCTATCTGGTGGTTCTGACAGACCGACTGAAGGACTCTGACGGTGAAGCAACGAAGCTTCCAAACCAGTACAAGTACCTGATTAGTGATGATGATCTGCTTAACCCTGCTCTTGCGCCTGCGCGCGCGGCAATGAAGGGATGGTATCAGCTGGCGACCGGCTTCCTGGCCAGCGCAGATGCATCTGCCAATGTGACTCTGGCGTACACCTTCACTACCGGTGGTACGACTGAAGTGCTGAATGTGATGGCTGCCGCTAAGAACGCTGATGACGCTCTGGAAAACCCATTCCCGGCGAGTGTTCAACTGGTAGTGAATTCTAACGATGCGGCGACTGCTGTGGGCATCCTCACGGCAGCACCTTTTAACCTTCCGCTTGCAAATGCACAGGCTGCAGTCCTGTACGGTACACTGCCGTCACCGTCACCGCGTGAGTCTGATTTCTCTGCGGCAGTGCCTACGGCCATGGCTAAGATTCTGTCAGGTACAACGACGCCAGAGTCTACTTTCCTGACCGGTACTATCAAACTACCGTACTACTCTCAGGCACCGGCAGGTGCATTTGCTGATGATGGTATCGACCCATCCGCCACTCCAGACAGTGCCTACACCTGTACGACTTCTACAGTTGAATGTCTGACGTCAAAAGGCAGTGCTGCAGGCGTTGTTGCTGGCCAGTGGGAAGCTGACGAAGAGCTGATTTACGACTTCCAGCTTGCTGGTGGAGCGTCTGAGGCTGAGGCTGAAGCTTTCCTGGCACCTTCAGAGAACGTTACCAATCTGTTCCCGTTTGCAAAAGAACAGGGGCTGGTAGAGGTTCCTGTGATGGTTGTTGAGCCTAACCCGTCTGGTACTAATACCTGTACCAAACCGGGTAGCGGATGGCCGGTTGTGATTTACCAGCACGGTATCACCTCAAACCGCATGTCTATCATTCCCTTGGCGGAACAGCTGGCATATAACTGTTTCGCGACTGTTGCCATTGACCTGCCAATGCACGGTCTGATGCCAACCGACCTGGTGACGTCTGGTGCCTATGGCGGCAGCGGTACTGTGCCCATGATGGCTGCGGTAATTGAAAGTGCTGGAGGTGTCGATGTGACTACCTTTGGTGGTAGTTTGACGCCTGAACAACAGGCGGGCCTTATCTCATTGGAGACGCTGAAACAACGTCATTTCGCGTTGACAGCGGGTGCGGACGGTGCAACTCCAACGGCAGTAGCTGGTGCAGCGACTGATAAATCAGGTTCTCTGTATATCTCGTTCCTGCATTTCCAGACAACCCGTGACAATAACCGTCAGGCAGTGATGGATCTACTGAATCTGAATGCGTCATTGAGCTCAATGGACATCGATAACGATTCAGGCACCACCGACTTTGATACGTCGAAGGTCTACTTCGCGGGCATCTCGCTGGGCTCTATCACAGGTATGCAGTTCGTAGCTGTGAATAACGCCAACGTTGCTAACAACAGCGTGCTGAATCCGATCCAGAAAGCCGTATTCGGTGTGCCAGGCGGTGGCCTGCCAAAGCTGCTTGAGAATTCTCAGACCTTTGGCCCGACTATCGTTGGAGCGCTTACCAACCCAGATAGCTTCAACCTGACTCAGGGTGGTGAGAGCTACGAGTCTCTGCAGTACGTCTATCAGGCGACGGTTGATTCTGCTGACGCTATTAACTTTGCAGCTCAGCTGAAAGCGACTGCGACTCCGTTCACTCTCATTGAATCTGTTGGCGATACTGTAATCCCTAACAATGTAGCGTCTGCGCCACTGGCGGGTACCGATCCTCTGATTGCGGTAACGGGTGCTACTCAGATTGATACTTCATCTACCTTCTCGGCAACAGAGCAGGTCTACCTGAAACTGGCTGATGAATACAGTAATCATGCTTCGATGGCTGTGCCAGACACGGACGCCACAACGCCTGAAACAACTGCGACCTTCGGGCTGCTGGCTCAGCACATTATCAGCTTCTTCAGCGGCGCTGGTGTTCTGACCGATGGCGGCAGTGGTCTCGACATTGTTGAACCGGTAAGCGAATAAGGAGAGCAACAATGAATAACAATACTTTCCCTGAAAAATCGCTGCGGAGCGCAGGTATGATTAAGAAATTGCCACTGGCCGTTGCGGTCTCTCTCAGTGCAATGGCTCCTGCCCATGCACTGCAGTTCAACTTCGGTGAACTGGAAGGCCAGCTTGATAACACCGTGAGCTATGGTATCGGTGTGCGTGTTGCTGATCGTGATCGCAGTCAGATCATGGATGGTAACGCGCAGGAGTTTGGTTTCACTGGAACAGGCTCTTCCTACAACTACGACGATGGCACACTGAATTACGATAAAGGTGATATCTACACCAACGTACTGAAGTGGAGTGCAGATCTGGAACTGAGCTACCGCAACTACGGTGGCTTCTTCCGTGCGCGTGCTTACTATGATCACGCGATCATGGATCAGGAAACCGAATTTAAGCCTCTGAATGACGAAGCTAAAGATGCTGCGGGCCTGGGAGCGGAGCTTCTGGATGCGTTTGTCTGGGCTGATTACGATGTTGGCCAGGTGCCGGTTACTGTGCGTCTGGGTCGTCAGGTCGTGAGCTGGGGTGAAAGTACCTTCATCCAGGGTGGTATCAACAGCATTAACCCAGTCGATGCATCGGCTTTCCGTAAGCCTGGTGCTGAGGTGAAAGAAGGTCTGTTGCCAGTCAACATGGTCTACACCTCTATTGGTCTGACTGGCGATATCACGATGGAAGCCTTCTATCAGCTGGAGTGGGAAAAAACCCGCATTGACCCTTGTGGTACTTTCTTCTCCACCTCTGATTTCGCTGCAGACGGTTGTGGTCCGGTGATTCTTGCCGGTACTGAAGCAGAACAGGTCTATCTGGATCTGCGTCAGGAAGAAATCGACGAAGGTGTGCCTCTGAACGAGCGCCTCGCGCCAACAACCGAGCGTCTGGAAGATGACGAGCCGAAAGATTCCGGTCAGTACGGTCTGGCATTCCGCTGGTATGCGGAAGCCCTGGGTGATACTGAATTTGGTTTCTATTACATGAACATTCACAGCCGCACACCTTATCTGAATGGTGTAGTTACTAACTACGATCCAGATGCAGCAGACACGAATGCCCCTGTAAATCCAGATCCATATATTGATACCCGCTATCCGCTGTATCAGATCGTGTATCCGGAAGACATCCAGATCATGGGTATCAGCTTCGCCCGAAGCACCGAAGATGGCGCTTCTATTAGTGGTGAGGTGAGCTATAAGCCTGATCTGCCAATCCAGTGGAACGCCTTTGAGCAGATCGTCGGTGGTAACGGTTATAAGTTCAGCCGTCTGTTTAACCAGAACTATCAGTCACTGATTGATTCTGGCCTGACTGAATCGGAAGCATATGAACAGGCCTATGGTGCTTACTCTGTCAGCTTCGATGAATTCGACGTCTGGCAGGCACAGATGACCTACATTAAGTTCTTCGACCGTGTATTCGGTGCAGACCGTATGGCACTGGTAGCTGAAGTGGGCATGAACTATATCCCTGATCTGCCAGATACCGACGATGCTCGTTATGGCCGTTCCGGTGCGTACGGTATCGGTAACAACGATGGTGTTATCGATGACACAAACTATTGTGAAACCGGCCCTGCAGGCAACGTGAACACCGAATACTGTACTGACGATGGCTACGTTACTGAGCTGTCTGGTGGTATTCGTCTGAAGTCATCGCTTGATTTCAACAACGCGTTTGCGGGTGTGAATATGTCTCCTAATCTGTCGGTTGCTTACGATAAGGGCAACGGACCAGAGCCAGGTTCACAGTTTATTGATGATCGTCTGACTGTCGGTGTGGGCGTATCTTTCCTGTATCTGAACCAGACGTCGGTTGATGTGTCGTACACAAACTTCTCAGGTGGTAAATACAACCAGCTGAAAGACCGCGACAACATCAGTCTGTCAGCTAAATATTCATTCTGAGCCGACACGGTCAGTAACGATTTATTGAGGTCCGAATATGTTGAAAAAAACTTATCAAATCTGGGGCGCCGCACTGGCGCTCTCAGTTGCGGCAAGTGGTTCTTATGCAGCAGTGTCTGCTGAACAGGCTGCAAAACTGGGTACTGAGTTCACTCCGATGGGCGCAGTTAAAGCAGCGCAGGGCAACATTCCTGCCTGGGAAGGGGACGTTCCTGCCGGTAAAGGCGGTGTCGGTCCTGATGGCAAACTGCTTAACCCGTTTGCGGGTGATAAGCCGAAGTTTGTGATCACTGCTGCAAACTATAAGGATTACGCCGCTAATCTGACTGATGGTCAGAAAGCGATGTTTGCGAAATATCCTGATACGTACCGTATGCCTGTGTACGAAACGCGTCGTACTGCTGGTTACCCTCAGGAAATTTATGACGCAACGAAAAAGAACGCGACAGCGTCTGAGTTGCTGAATGACGGTAACGGTATTGCTAACTTCACTGAAGGCACGCCGTTCCCATTCCCACAGACGGGTGTTGAGGTGATCTGGAACCATATCACGCGCTATCGTGGTGGTTCGGTGACCCGTGTTGTTGGTCAGGTAACTCCTCAGGTAAATGGTGACTACACGCTCGTCCGTTTCCAGGATGAGTTTACCTTCCGTAATGAGCTGACTGACTTTGACCCAGCGACCGATGACAACGTGCTGTTTTACTTCAAACAGGATGTTCTCTCGCCAGCGCGTCTTGCCGGTAACGTACTTCTGGTTCATGAAACACTGGATCAGGTAAAAGAGCCTCGTAAAGCGTGGGTATATAACGCAGGTCAGCGTCGTGTACGTCGTGCACCTCAGGTCGCTTATGACGGCCCGGGTACCGCGTCTGATGGTCTGCGTACGTCAGATAACTTCGATATGTTCAACGGTTCACCAGACCGTTACGACTGGAAGCTGGAAGGTAAGCAGGAAGTTTATATTCCTTACAACTCTTACCAGCTGAAGGATGGCAAACTGAAGTACGATGAAATCGTGCAGGCTGGCCACATTAATCAGGATCTGACCCGTTACGAACTGCACCGTGTGTGGAAAGTGACTGCGACTCTGAAAGAAGGCAAGCGTCACATTTATGCGAAGCGGGTATTCTACATTGACGAAGATACCTGGCAGGCCACTGAGATTGATCACTACGATGGCCGTGGTGAACTGTGGCGCGTTGCTGAGTCTCACAACGTTTACTACTACGATCGTAAAGTTCCCTGGTACGCCATCGAAGTACTTTACGACCTGAACTCTGGTCGTTACCTGGCCCTGGGTCTTGATAACGAAGAGAAGGGTGGTTACGAGTACGACTTCAAACGTACCTACTCGGATTACACGCCAGCGGCACTTCGCCGTCAGGGTGTGCGCTGATCTTTGATCAGTAAAAGAAAAGGCCGCTTTCGCGGCCTTTTTTTATGTCATCAGAATTAATATTTCTGGTGGCTGTTTCAGAAATTAAACAGCGCACCGACCTGATAAACACCCGATGCGTCTTTGTTAATAAATTCAGCACGCAGCCCTAATACTTCGCTGGCTTTGAAGCCAATGCCGGCACCGAGGAAAATGCCATCATCATCACCGAAGTCCAGCCCGAGACGTCCGATGGCTGACAGGCGTGGATCAAGCTCCGGTAGTGATTTCTCGGCCACACCCGCCAACCAGAAACCGTTGATATCGGTGTCGCCATTGCCATTGAAAAAATCTTCAGTGTCGCTGTAACCGAACTCCGCGGAGGTGGTCAGTCCGGCAGTATTGTTAGGGAATTTCAGACCACCAAAAATGGAGTAACCTGCAGCATCGAGGTCACCGCCACTGAAAGGCGAGTCAATGGTGTTGTGGCTGATATTGGCACCGAGATAAATCCGGTCTTTTACGTTGCCTGAGCTTGCATGGTCGTCGGCGATTGCGGTGGTCGAGGCCAGAGCAAACGCAAGTGGGAGTACATACTTCATTAACTTCTCCTTTATCAGAATACGGGCAGACTCAGCGGCTCTTCCTGCAGGGCAGCCAGTTGCTCGCGCAATGCGAGCAGGTGCTCCGACCAATAGCGGTGACTGGCGAACCAGGGAAATGCCTGGGGAAACGCCGGGTCGCTCCAGCGCTGACTGAGCCAGGCTGCGTGGCGCACAATGCGTCGCGTGCAGAGCGTTTCTATCAGCTTTAATTCGTCCGCAGGAAATGGCCGGAACATGCTGTAGCCTTCTGCTATGACCATCAATTGCTGGCGGTGTTCCTCCCGACTGCCACTGAGCAACATCCAGATATCCTGCATGGCGGGCCCTTGTGCGCAGTCGTCGAAATCGACAAGGTACAGGTCTTCGTCACGCAGTAGCAGATTACCGGTGTGCATATCTCCATGAATTCGCAGGGTTGTCAGCTCCCCTGAATATTGCTGGTCGGTATGGGCACAGATATCGCGGATGAGGGATTCGTACGCGGGGCGATAATCGTCGGGTAGCAGGCCTGAAGACAGTATGGTTTCAGCGGCTGCCTTGATATCGTCACTGCCTTTAATATGTGGGCGATGCTTAAATGTTCGGGTGCTGCCGGTATTGTGCAGGCGTCCGAGCCAGCGACCAATTAATTCCAGATCGTCATCGCTGCTGAGCTCAGGCGCGTGTCCGCCGCGCCTCTGAAAGAGTGCAAAGTAGAATTCTTCATGGCGGAACAGAGTGCTTCCATCTTTTTTAATTGGGCTGATCACCGGAATGCCTTCTTCTTCAGCGTCATGCAGAAAGTCGTGTTCCTCCTGAATGCCGTCTTCAGTCCAGCGTTGTGGGCGGTAGAACTTCGCAATCAGGGGAGACCCGTCTTCGATACCGACCTGGTAGACGCGGTTTTCATAGCTGTTGAGTGGGAATACCCGCGCGTCGCTGTAGTAACCAAGAGACTCGACGGCGTCCATAACCATTTCCTGCGTGAGTGCGGAATACGGATGTTCTGACATGGGGTGTTCCTGCAAATAATCGGGCCGCTATTATGCACCGCCATGAGTCATTCAGACAGCGCGGACTGTCCGTGCAAAACACCAGGCGCCGACAATGGATGCTCCCTGTGATTTGAGAAGGCGTGCCGCCTGTTCGAGTGTCGAGCCGGTTGTCATCACATCGTCGATGATCATAACGTGGCGTCCCGTCAGGTCTATGTGACCACTGTCGAGTCCAATGTTGCTCTGGCGTCTGGCGGCCGCGGAAAACCGGCGTTGCTCACTATGGCTGGTCCTTCGCAGTGCGTTTGGAGCAACTGGAATCTTCAGCGCTTTACTGAGGTGGTGACAAAGTTCTTCACTCAGATTAAACCCGCGCTGAAGTAAGCGCCGTCGGCTTGCCGGGATAAATACGAGTGTATCGGGAGGATGATCGCTCAGTGGTCTGGAGGTCAGCATCAGGCTGGCAAAGCGTTTTGCCATCCGGATGTCGTGGCCTTCTTTGCAGCGATGCATCCAATGGTTCAGGGGGTGGTAGTACTGGAAACTGCAGAAGCTGTAATCGAATGCCGGTGGACTGGCCTGACAACGGCCGCAGCGGTGACCGGTAGTGCTGGGCTCGCTGCATTGTGGACATGTGAGAGCTGGAAAGGGAAGGTCATTGAAGCATCTGCCACAGAGAAACGACCCCGGCTCGCAGGCATCCAGACACAGCTCGCAGGTAAATAGCTGATTAAAAAATGAACTGCAGTTATCCCTGAATTTATGCAGGGTTGACCACTTGCCTCGCATCCTTATCATCCTTGATTAACGATACCGTACTGAGGTTATAAACCATGAACAGCCATGTAAACAACGGCGAAAGCATCCGGCACGACTGGTCTGTTGAGGAAGCCGAGGCGCTTCTCAATCTGCCGTTCAATGACCTGTTGTTCCGGGCTCAGACGGTTCACCGCCTGTACCATGATCCGAATGCGGTTCAGGTCAGTACACTTCTGTCGATCAAGACCGGCGCCTGTCCGGAAGATTGTAAGTATTGTCCTCAGAGTGCCCGCTACGATACCGGTCTTGAGCGCGAGCGACTGATGGAAGTTGAGGCGGTGATTGAAAAAGCGAAAGCGGCGAAAGCTGCAGGCTCAGACCGCTTCTGTATGGGCGCGGCCTGGCGTTCTCCACGTGAGAAAGATATGCCATACGTCCTGGCGATGGTGAAGGGCGTGAAAGAACTCGGTCTGGAAACCTGCATGACCCTGGGTATGCTTGATGAAGGTAAGGCCAATGCACTGGCTGAAGCCGGACTGGATTACTACAACCACAACCTGGATACCTCTCCGGAGTTCTATGGAGAGATCATCACGACCCGTACCTATTCTGACCGTCTGAATACACTTGCGAATGTGCGTAGTGCCGGCATGAAAGTCTGTTCGGGTGGCATTCTTGGTATGGGTGAAACCCACAAAGATCGCGCAGGATTGCTGGTGCAGCTGGCTAACCTGCCTGCTCACCCGGATTCTGTGCCGATTAACCAGTTAGTTAAAGTTGCAGGAACGCCACTTGAAGAACAGGGTGAGCTGGATCCTCTCGATTTTATCCGCACGATCGCCGTTGCCCGTATCATGATGCCGGCGTCGCATGTGCGCCTGAGTGCCGGTCGAGAAGAAATGTCGGAAGAAATGCAGGCGATGTGTTTCTTTGCCGGTGCTAACTCTATTTTCTACGGCGAATGTCTGCTGACGACGCCTAACCCTGCAGCGAACAAAGACCAGGCACTGTTCCGCAAGCTGGGCATCAACTCTGAGCATCGTGTGACTAAGGCTCCTCAGGAACTCGACGATATTCTGGCGTCGACCAGTGCGGACAATGATCTGTTTTATGACGCATCAGCCTCAGCCGCTCAACACTGAACAGTGATATAGCAAATCGGTCTAAACACCGCCCTTCTGAGGGTGGTGTTTTTTTTTGAGTGTTGGTTAAATATTAGCCAGATTCATGTATTGTCTGAGGTGAGTATGAACATTGGGTCCACAGCGGGTTCCGCGTTTACCACAGCATCTTATGGCGTTTCTCAGGGCGTTGATCAGGTTCAGCGCGCAGCGCAGGATGTTGTCGATGCTACCACTGCCCGTCCTGTAGAGGGCACGGCAGATCTTGCATCGTCAATGACTGATGCGAAGCAGGGGCAGCAGGCGGTCGACGCTAATGCCAAAGTGCTTCAGGCTGCCGACAAGCAACTGGGCTCTCTGATCGACGTCCAGGCCTGATCTGAACCGGTGAGGGCGTATGGAGATCAGTACAGCCACGTCCGCCACACCGGTAGTTACCGGTCCAGCCGTCCGCGAAGGCACGGCAAGGGTATCTGATCCTTTCAAAACCGCTGATGTTGTCGATACTGACAGCGTTACGCTCTCGCCTGAGGGTGTTCAGCGCTCCCGGGAAGAATCCTCTTCTGAGTCAATCGTCGATGATGACACCGCAGATCTGCTGCGCTCACTTGAGCAACGGGATCTGGAGGTACGCACGCACGAGCAGGCCCACAAAGCCGTTGGTGGAGAGTTGGCAGGTGCCCCGAGCTACAGCTATGCGCAGGGGCCGGATGGCAAACGTTATGCGGTTTCAGGTGAGGTAAGCATCGACATCAGCGATGTTCCGGGAGACCCTGCTGCAACGATTGAGAAGATGTCCCGTGTCCGTCGGGCAGCCCTGGCGCCAGCCGAGCCATCCGCGCAGGATCGTCAGGTCGCAGCTCAGGCGGCACAGAAAATGACGGAAGCCCGGGCGGAGCTGGCGGTGCAGCAGCGCGAAGCTTTGCAGGCGGAGTCGGATCTCGCGACGATTGAGCAGGAGTCGCGGCAGCGTGAGCTTGAAGAAGCGCGAAGTGCTCAATCCCAGGCAGAAGATGATGATACTGACGAAGCCTTTGTCTCGGTTGCTGAACGCTTTGCAGAATACAACGCACGCCTGCGCCAGATTAATGAAACACTACTGCGCATCAGTATGCCACCCGGTCCGGAAGTAGGTTCTCTACTGGACGATGAAGCCTGATCTTCAACCTTTCTGACAATCCCCATTCTCGTGTCCTGAAAAGTGGTATGGGCTTGACAATTGTTGCATGCGAACGTATGTTTCAAACACTTGTTTGAATCTGTATCAGTCAGACTGGTCGGAATATTGAGCGCCGGTGGTATGTCCTGCCGGAATAATTATCCGCAGCTATGCTGCAGTAACAATCAACGGCAACGAGGTCATCCCCATGCCAGAGTATAAAGCTCCCCTTCGTGATATTCAGTTCGTAATGAATGAACTGCTGGATATGCCAGGCCACTATGCAAACCTTCCTGCATACGCTGAGGTAGCCACCCCGGACATGATCGACGCGATCCTGACTGAAGGTGCGAAATTCTGTGAGCAGGAGCTGGCTCCTCTGAACCGTACCGGTGACATCGAAGGTTGTACCCGTCACGACGATGGTTCTGTTACCACGCCAACTGGCTTTAAAGAAGCTTACGCTAAGTACGTTGAAGGCGGCTGGCCTTCACTGGCACACGAAGAAGATCACGGCGGCCAGGGCCTGCCAGAATCTCTGGGTACTGTTATCTCTGAGATGGTTGGTTCTTCTAACTGGTCCTGGGGTATGTACCCAGGTCTGTCACACGGCGCAATGAACACTCTGGATCTGCACGGTACTGACGAGCAGAAACACACCTACCTGAGCAAGCTGGTGTCAGGTGAGTGGACCGGTACTATGTGTCTGACCGAATCACACTGTGGTTCTGACCTGGGTATCCTGAAGACCAAAGCTGAGCCAAACGCTGACGGTTCTTACGCCATCACAGGTTCTAAAATCTTTATCTCTGCTGGCGAGCACGACATGGCAGAGAACATCGTACACATCGTTCTGGCACGTCTGCCAGGCGCTCCGGAAGGTACTAAAGGTATCTCTCTGTTCATCGTTCCTAAGTTCCTGCCAAACGCAGACGGTACTCCAGGCGAGCGTAACGGCGTTGTGTGTGGTTCTATCGAACACAAAATGGGTATCCACGGCAACGCGACCTGTGTGATGAACTTTGACAGCGCGAAAGGCTGGCTGATCGGACCTGAAAACAAAGGTCTGAACTGCATGTTCACCTTCATGAACACTGCCCGTATCGGTACTGCTCTGCAGGGTGCATCTGCTGCTGAAGCGTCTTTCCAGGGCGCTCTGGCGTACGCGAAAGATCGTCTGGCTATGCGCTCTCTGACTGGTCCTAAGGCGCCAGAGAAAGCCGCTGACCCAATCATCGTTCACCCGGACGTACGTCGTATGCTGCTGACTCAGAAGTGTTTCGCAGAAGGTGGCCGTGCACTGGTTTACCTGGCTGCGCAGCAGAACGACATCGTTAAGAAAGGCGAGACCGAAGAAGCGCGTAAGGAGGCAGACGAACTGCTGGGCTTCCTGACTCCGATCGCAAAAGCCTTCCTGACTGAAGCTGGCTACGAAGCCACTAACCTGGGTGTTCAGGTATTCGGTGGTCACGGCTTTATCGCTGAGTGGGGTATGGAGCAGCTGGTACGTGATACTAAGATCGCTTGTATCTATGAAGGTACTACCGGTATTCAGGCACTCGACCTGCTGGGTCGTAAAGTACTGATGACTCAGGGTGCGTCTCTGCGTAACTTCACTAAGATCGTTCACAAGTTCTGCCAGTCACTGGAAGGTGACGAGCAGATGGCTCAGTTCGCAGCACCTCTGGCTGAAGTGAACAAAGAGTGGGGCGACCTGACCATGAAGATCGGTATGTCTGCTATGAAGAACCGCGAAGAAGTTGGCGCGGCTTCCGTTGACTACCTGATGTACTCTGGCTACGCGACTCTGGCATTCCTGTGGGCTCGTATGGCTAAGGTTGCTCAGGACGCTCTGGCGGCTGGTACCACTGAAGAAGACTTCTACAAAGCGAAGATTCAGACTGCTAAGTTCTACTTCGCACGTGTACTGCCACGCGCTAAAGGTCACGCCGCTGCCATGCTGGCCGGTGCTGACAGCATGATGGATCTGGACGCCGAACACTTCGCGTTCTGATGTGTCTGACTAAGAAGAACCGCGCCACGGCGCGGTTTTTCTGCGTTATATACAAAGCTATTTTGATCGAATTTCTGAACGCTCCGGATGTGCGTTCTGTACCAATTTAAATGAGGTGAGTCATGCCAGAATATAAAGCTCCGTTACGCGATATGCGCTTTGTTCTGAATGAAGTATTTGAAGCAGATAAGTTGTGGTCGTCTCTGGCCGGTCTGCAAGGCGCGGTGGATATGGAAACCGCTGAAGCCATCCTGGAAGAGTGTGGCAAGATCGCCAGCCAGGTACTCGCACCTATCAACCGTGACGGTGATGAGAATTCATCCACCTGGGAGAACGGTGAAGTGACTGCCGCTCCTGGATTTAAAGACGCTTACCAGACTTACGTTGAAGCGGGTCTGAACGGTCTGGGCGGTAATCCGGACTTCGGCGGTATGGGCATGCCTAAGACACTGGTTGCTCAGGTTGAAGAGATGGTTCAGGGCTCGAACATGGCTTTCGGTCTGGCGCCAATGCTGACTGCCGGTGCGTGTCTGTCTCTGAACGCTCACGGTTCACAGGAACTGAAAGAAAAGTACCTGCCGAACATGTACTCAGGTGTCTGGTCTGGCGCGATGGACCTGACCGAACCACACGCGGGTACTGACCTAGGTATCATCCGTACCAAAGCAGAGCCAAACGCTGACGGTTCTTACGATATTACTGGCACCAAGATCTTTATCACTTGGGGCGAGCACGACATGGCGGAGAACATTATCCACCTCGTGCTGGCGAAGCTGCCAGACGCACCTGCTGGCCCTAAGGGCATCTCTCTGTTCCTGGTGCCTAAGTTCCTGGTGAACGAAGACGGTTCTCTGGGCGAGCGTAATGCTGCTTCCTGTGGTTCTATCGAACACAAGATGGGTATCAAAGGTTCTGCGACCTGTGTGATGAACTACGACGGTGCTAAAGGCTGGCTCGTAGGTGAAGAGAACAAAGGTCTGGCGTGTATGTTCACTATGATGAACTACGAGCGTCTGGGTGTGGGTATCCAGGGTCTGGGCGTAGCCGAGAACTCTTATCAGAACGCCGTTGCTTACGCGCGCGACCGTATCCAGAGCCGTGCGCCGACCGGTGCGGTAGCGAAAGACAAAGCGGCTGACCCGATCATCGTACACCCTGATGTGCGTCGTATGCTGATGACCATGCGTGCCTTCAACGAAGGTGGTCGTGCGTTCTCAACCTACGTGGCGTCATTCCTCGATACTTCTAAGTACAGCGATGATGCAGAGCAGGCGAAACACGCTGAGCAGATGGTGGCACTGCTGACACCAGTCACTAAAGCCTTCATGACCGACGTTGCTCTCGAGAGCGCCATTGCGGGTCAGCAGGTATTTGGTGGTCACGGCTTTATCCGTGAGTGGGGCCAGGAGCAGCACGTACGTGACCTGCGTATCACCCAGATCTACGAAGGCACTAACGGTATTCAGGCACTTGACCTGATGGGCCGTAAGATCGTTGGTACTAACGGTTCTCTGTTCAAGCTGTTTGAGCAGGATGTTAACGATTTTGTTGCGGCCCAGGCGGGTAACGAGGCGGCAGCTGAGTTTATCGAGCCTCTGAAAGCAGCGATGGAAAACCTGGCTGATCTGACTCAGTGGGTGATCGATCAGGCCCAGAGCAACCCGAACGAGATCGGTGCGGCGTCTGTTGAATACCTGCACACCTTCGGTTATGCCGCTTATGCCTATATGTGGGCGAAGATGGCTGTGATTGCTCTGCCTAAGCAGGACGACAGCTTCTATAAGGCGAAAGTTGAAACTGCACGTTTCTACGTTAAGCGTCTGCTGCCTCGTTACATTGGTCTGACAGCAACCGTTAAGGGTGGTTCTGAATCACTCTATGGTCTGACTGACGAGATGTTCGAAACAGCCTGATTCACTTTCTGAGTGAATAACTCAAGCCGCCTTCGGGCGGCTTTTGTGTTTTTTGGCTGTTTGCGACCTATTGGTACGTTCAGACCATTCTTTGTTGTGTTATGTTCATGTACACTTACGCCAATTTGTATATTTACACACGACAGGAAGACACTGTGGCTGCTGCTAAAGAACTGGATAAACGCGTAGAGCGTTCCCGCCGTTTGCTAGTGAATACGCTGCTGGAGCTGATGGCTGAGCAGCCTTATTCAAAAATTTCTGTAGCGAACATCTGCGAACACAGCGGCGTTGCCCGCCCGACCTTCTATCTGCATTTCCGCTCTAAAGACGATCTGCTGCGCTATTACATCGAGCAGATGTTCCTGGAGTTTGCCGAGCAGATTGACCCGATTCTGACCCGCTCGCCGAACGTTGATCCTGAGATCGCGGTGCTGATGTTCCGTCAGTGGCAGATTCACGCCGACGTCGCCCGTCTGCTGGTGGCAGAGGATGTTGAGGCGATTCTGCTGAACGAATTCAAGACCTATGTCGGCCGCACGATCGAGCGTTATATTGAGGCGCATAAGCTGCGCATCAGCGGCAACAGCCGTATCCATTACGTGATCGATTACCTTGCCGGGGCGTCGTTTGCGGTGATTGTGCGCTGGATCAGGGAAGACTTCACTGAGTCTCCGGAAGAACTGGCGGGACTCTATGCAGACCTGTCCCGTCCGGGTCTGCTGCAGGTGCTTCTCAGCGGCAAACTGTAAGAGTCAGGTACAAAAAAAGGGGCCGTCAGGCCCCTTTTTCGTTTGACTGGTCAATGTATCCTGCGCTTGCTGTCGATGCGCTTGTTATGAATCTTGCCGATTTTGCGCTGGGCCTTTTCAAAGGCGTCACGCAGAGCCACGTACATGTTTTCGTGCTCAGTCTTGTCGTGATGATCATGTGTGATGGCCACGGTCTCACCCGGAAGGCCAACCTCAAGGGATATATGAGCAATGTTCCCCTTGTGACTGTGATTGTGAGGTAAGCCAACAACTGCACGAATGCCCGTGATCTCCTCATAGCGGGAAGTCAGTTTCTCTGCCTTCTCGCGGATCTGAAATTCGATGGCGTCTGAGTGTTCGATATCACGGAAAGAGATTTCCAAACCTTTCATAGCTACTCCTTATTTCAGTGCCTGACTGAGAGGCTCCGTTGCCCCTCACTTCTCAGGATGGACTATTCACGTTACTCCTGCCATGTCACAGGTCAACGATTTTCACGTGCGGTAATGTAAGTGACCGTCAATTTTCACAACTCTGTCACATATGTCAGGGCGGGGTGTTTCGGCTCGATTTGTGAGCATGCTATGGGGCATGGGCCGTGCTTGTGGTAGCCTGAGAACTGGCCTGAATGAGGTGGGTATGCGGGTATACGATGTCCCTGTGGTGTTTTTTGATCTGGATGATTCGCTGATCAACAAGGATGCGAACAGCCTCTGGATCCGTTGGCGTTTCCGCCAGGACCGCTGGGCGATGGTGGAAGCAACACTGGCGATGCTGTCGTTATACCGGGCGTACAAAAAAGGCAAAGTTACCCACTGGCGACTTTCTAATTATTACCGGACACGTACCCGGGGAATGTCGTTGGCTGACTATGAAATGTCAGTTCAGCGCTTTTTTGATGAGCGCGGACAGTTGCACATTTATCCGCAGGCGGCCTCACTCCTGTTTGCTTATCAGCGGCAGGGGACGCGCATTGTTATGATTACCGGCGCCGATGAAGTGGTGGCTAAGGCGTATGGCCGGGCGCTTGGGATTAATGACGTCATCAGCAATCGGTTGAAGCTGGAAGGTCAGCGCATCAAAGGGCTGGAAGAACCACTCTGTTACGGTCCGGGCAAAGTCGCGCTGGCGGGCAATTATCTTACGGGGCTGAATCTGACTCTGGCGGAGACCGCGTTTTACAGTGACAGTCACGCCGACCTGCCCCTACTTGAAGCGGTTGGCTGCCCGGTTGTTCTTAATCCTAATCCGCAGTTAAGAGCAGCGGCGGGGGTCAGAAACTGGCCCGTACTCGACTGGCGACACGACGCAACCCCCGCAGATTAGCGCTCCGACTTGCCGCTCTTCGTGCATCCCGTTATAGTCTCTACAGATTCACCTTTCTTCCATGGAGCCAAGCGGTGTTTTTCCAATATAACCGCCCCCTGCAGCAGGGTCAGCATCTGACCCGTCGATGGTGTTAAGCGACAGACTCTGATTCGCCATCTGGTACTATTGCGCTTAACAATCTGAAGGTTTCTTATGACTCCGCAAGAATTTGCTGCTCTCGCAGAGCAGGGTTACAACCGTATTCCGGTTGCCCGTCAGGTCCTCGCTGACCTGGATACTCCGTTATCAACGTATCTTAAACTGGCCGACCAGCCTTTTACCTACCTGTTTGAATCCGTGCATGGGGGTGAAAAGTGGGGCCGCTATTCCATGATTGGCCTGCCGGCACGCGAAGTGCTATCGGTGAGTGGGGATCAGGTGACCCTGACCCGTGATGGCCAAGTGATCTCTCAGGAGACGGTTGCCGATCCACTGGAATATATCGAACATTTTCAGTCGCGCTTTAAGGTGCCTGAACTGGACGGTTTGCCAAAGTTTGATGGTGGCCTGGTGGGCTATTTTGGCTATGACACCATCCGCTATATCGAGCCACGCCTGAAGCAGAGTTGCCCACCCGATGAGCTTGGCACACCTGACATCCTGTTGATGGTCTCTGAAGAAGTGGTGGTGTTCGATAACCTCAGCGGTAAGCTGCACCTCATTGTTATGGCCGATCCATCACAGGACAGCGCACTGAGTAACGCAGAGGCCCGCCTGGATGAGCTGCGCGAACAGCTTCGGGCACCCTATCAGGGGGAAGTCGGGAAGCTGCGCGAGGCTAAAACCATTCATGAAGAAGACTTCCGCTCCTGTTTCGGTGAGCAGGAATTTATGAATGCGGTGGAACAGATCAAAGAGTACGTGCTCTCCGGCGATATTATGCAGTGCGTCATTTCTCAACGTATGCAGGTGCCTTATGACGGCAATCCTGTCGATGTCTACCGGGCACTGCGCACTCTCAACCCGTCTCCTTACATGTACTGCCTGAATCTGGGCGACTTTCATGTGGTGGGTTCGTCGCCTGAAATTCTGGCGCGGCTTGAGGACGGTGAAGTGACTGTACGTCCGATTGCCGGCACCCGTTACCGTGGCCAGACGCCGGAAGAAGACAAAGCTCTGGAAGAAGAGCTGCTGTCAGATCCGAAAGAAATCGCGGAACATCTGATGCTGATTGATCTGGGCCGCAACGATGTTGGCCGTATCTCTGAAACGGGCCAGGTTCAGGTAACAGATCAGATGGTTGTCGAAAGATACAGCCACGTGATGCACATCGTCTCGAATGTCACCGGTAAGGTGAAAGAAGAGATTACGGCGATGGACGTACTGCGGGCCGTTCACCCGGCGGGTACCCTGAGTGGTGCGCCTAAAATCCGGGCGATGGAAATTATTGATGAATTCGAATCAACCAAGCGCGGCGTCTATGGCGGTGCGGTGGGTTATCTGAGCTGGAACGGCAACATGGATACCGCAATAGCGATCCGAACCGCTGTTATTAAAGATGGTGTTCTGAATATTCAGGCGGGTGCCGGCGTTGTTGCTGACTCGGTTCCGCGTCTTGAATGGAAAGAAACCATGAACAAAGGCCGTGCAATGTTCCGTGCAGTCGCAATGGCGGCCGCAGGTCTGGACCAGTAAGGATAACCGCTATGTTAGTGATGATTGATAACTACGATTCGTTTACCTACAACGTTGTCCAGTATCTCACTGAGCTGGGCGCGGACGTCAGAGTATTCCGGAACGACGAAATTACGATTGAAGAAATTGAAGCCCTGAACCCAGAGCGTCTGGTGATTTCTCCCGGCCCCTGTACTCCGAACGAGGCAGGCATCTCAATGGCTGCCATTGAGCATTTTGCTGGCAGAATCCCTGTGCTGGGCATCTGTCTCGGTCATCAGAGTCTTGGACAGGTTTACGGTGGCAGTATTGTTCGGGCCGGTCAGGTGATGCACGGTAAAACGTCTGACATTCACCATGCGGGCGTCGGAGTGTTTGCCGGGTTGCCGAATCCATATAAGGCGACGCGCTACCACTCACTGGTCATTGATAAGCACAATCTGCCAGAGTGTCTCGAAGTTACTGCCTGGACAGAAAACCCGGACGGCAGCATGGAAGAGATTATGGGTGTTCGCCATAAAACACTCGCTGTCGAAGGTGTTCAGTTCCACCCTGAGTCCATTCTCACGGAATATGGACATGAGCTGCTAAAGAACTTTCTCGATACGCCACTGAACCGCGATTAAGGAATTACTATGGATATCAAAACAGCGCTCGGGCGTGTGGTTGAGCGACAGGATCTCAGTACTGAAGAAATGATTGATGTCATGCGCCAGATTATGACAGGGCAGTGTGACGATGCTCAGATCGGTGCTTTCTTAGTTGCGCTACGGATGAAAAGCGAAAGCATCGACGAGATCGTTGGTGCTGTCACTGTGATGCGTGAGCTGGCAACCGGTGTAAAGGTTAAGGCAGAGAACGCAGTTGATATCGTCGGTACTGGCGGTGATGGCGCTAATTTGTTTAACGTCTCGACGGCGTCTTCGTTTGTGGTGGCAGCTGCAGGTGGTACCGTTGCCAAGCACGGCAACCGTGGTGTGTCGTCAAAATCAGGCAGTGCTGATCTGCTCGAAGCGGCCGGCGTGAACCTCGCTTTAAACGCCGAACAGGTTGCCCGTTGTATCGACGAGCTGGGGGTGGGCTTTATGTTTGCGCCGTCGCATCACAGTGCAATGAAGCATGCAATTGGCCCGCGTAAGTCGCTGGGGTTGCGCACTATTTTTAATATTCTGGGCCCGATGACGAACCCGGCGGGTGTGTCTAATCAGGTGATCGGCGTTTTCTCGAAAGCGCTGGTTCGTCCGATTGCCGAAGTGCTGCAACGCATGGGCGGCGGTCACATTCTGGTAGTGCATTCTAAAGATGGGCTCGATGAAATCAGCCTGGCATCGGAAACGTATGCCTGTGAGCTGAAAGATGGAGACCTGCGTGAGTTCGTGATCACGCCTGAAGATCTGGGTATCGAGTCTCAGTCACTGACGGGCCTGAGTGTCGACAGTGCCGAAGAATCCCTTGCCCTGATCAAAGATGCCTTAGGCAAACGCGAGACGCCTGCCGGTAAGAAAGCCGCTGATATTCTTGCATTAAATGCCGGTGCAGCCATTTACGCCGCGAACCTGGCTAGCTCACTGAAAGAAGGTGTTGCGATGGCCGATGATGCGATCTGCTCTGGTCTGGCACTGGAAAAACTGAATGAACTGGTCAGCTTCTCCGGACTGCTGGCGGAAGACAACGACCGCTGAGCGGAACAGACGAATGACTATGAACACTCCGACCATTCTCAAAAAAATCATTGATACCAAAGCCGTAGAAGTCGCTCAGCGCAGTGCGTCCCTGCCACTGAATGAGCTGAAAGCTCAGGCGCTGGACATGGATAAAGACGCGCTGCGTGGCTTCTACCGCTCAATGAAAGCGAAAGTTGATGCCGGCCTGCCAGCGGTCATCGCCGAAATCAAAAAAGCCTCACCATCCAAAGGTGTACTGCGTGAAAACTTTATCCCTCAGGAAATTGCAGAATCCTACGAAAAAGCCGGTGCAGCCTGTCTGTCAGTACTGACAGACCACGACTACTTTCAGGGTCATGAAGATTTTCTTAAGGCTGCCCGTGCAGCCTGCAGCCTGCCAGTGATCCGTAAAGACTTTCTGGTAGACCCGTATCAGATCTACGAAGCCCGTGCGATTAATGCCGATTGCGTGCTTCTGATCGTATCTGCGCTGAGCAGAATGCAGCTGCAGGATCTTGAGGGCATTGCCCACGAACTGGGCATGGACGTACTGGTCGAAGTGCACGATGGCGAAGAGCTGGAAACTGCACTCACTATGCAGACACCTCTGGTGGGTATTAATAACCGCAACCTGCACACCTTTGACCTGACGTTAGAGACGACGTTTGGTCTGCTCGACAAGGTACCCTCCGACCGTCTGCTGGTGACGGAGAGCGGTATTCTTGGTCGTGAGGATGTTGCCGCGATGCGGGAACGTGATGTGAATGCGTTTCTGGTTGGCGAAGCCTTTATGCGGGCGGAGGATCCGGGCGAGGAGCTCGCTAAGCTGTTTTTCTGATGTTTTGTTGAGGCGGCTGATTAGCCGCCTTTCTTTTAGCCACTTTCGGTGGGCTAGCTTCTTCGGCTGCCGCCGGGTTCCATTGCCCTTGTTGGGGGACCTTGTCCCCCGGGCGGGCGGCCCATCCCCCTGCTTTCGCGCGTGACTTGAGCATTCTGCTCTGCGCCCTTCGGGCCAGCCAGAGGCTGTTCAAAGCTGCTTCGCAGCATTGTCTGGGCCGTGATCCGATATTTACTGGCTTTTCCGGCAACCGGCTCCGGCGGGCATCCATGCCCGTATGGAGCCTCGTTCGGCATCCTGCCTCACGTTGCCTGCAAAGCTGGCGTAAATCCCGGCGGCCCCAGAGGCGCATTTCCATCCCGCGAAACCCTCTCACAAAATTAAAAACGATGTCACCGCGAAGCGCTGATAAAACCCGGCTTGTGATGACCCCGCGGGATCGCAGATAACGATGGGAGCTAACCGGCAGGACGCCGGTTAAGCCTGCCCGCGGCCATGGATGGCCGCTGCAGGCGTGCCCCAATCGGTATCAAGAGACAAGGATCAGGGCATCACGCCGGAAAGGGGGATCGGAAGGGGCCCGCCCCTTGCAGAAAAAACAAAGGCTTGGCGGCAGCCAGAAGAACCTCTCTGCCGAAGGCAGCTACTGCCAATAAGGGCAATAGAACCCGGCGCCAGCCAAAGAAGCCCACCCACCGAAGGTGGCAACTTCCCACACATACAAAAACGCCCGGTCAAAACCGGGCGCTTTCAGCAGTAAAGGTACTCAGCGAGTACCAAACACCACAATCGTCTTACCAGACACACTGATCAGCCCCTGTTCTTCCAGAGACTTGAGTACGCGCCCCGCCATTTCGCGGGAGCAGCCGACGATGCGGCCGATTTCCTGACGGGTGATTTTGATCTGCATGCCATCCGGGTGGGTCATGGCGTCTGGCTGCTTACACAGATCCAGCAGGGTACCAGCAACACGGCCCGTCACATCAAGGAAGGCGAGGTCGCCGGCTTTGCGGGTGGTGCGGGTCAGGCGCTCTGCCATCTGGCGGAAGATACGGAAAACCAGCTCAGAGTCTGAGGCTGCCAGTTCGCGGAAGCGTGAGTAGGAAATCTCTGCAACTTCGCAGGCGCTCTTGGCACGCACGCAGGCGGTACGAGGGCTGTTTTCGTCATCGAATAAGCCCATCTCTCCAAAGAAATCACCTTCATTGAGATAGGCCATGATCATCTCGCGGCCTTCATCGTCTTCGATGCTGACGCTGACTGAGCCTTTCATCAGGTAATAGAGGGTGTCACTTTCTTCTCCTGCATGGATCAGTGTGGTCCGTGCCGGGTAACGCTTTTTATGACACTGGCTGAGAAAGTTCTCCAGTGGGGCGTGCATAGAAGGAATACGCGGGATAATCATTGTTCTAGTCCTTAGTGATAACAGGCCCTGACAGCTCCTGACCTGATTATTACTCATCCCATGGCAGAGTTGAACCGGGGAACGGGGCCAATTTGGCTTTTACGTCCGGATTTTGACACGGCTGGTGGTTTTTTGATCCCACGCCCGGGTTCACTGTGGTAAGCTCCGCGTTTTCTTAAATCAGCGGAGTTTCGTGAATGAAGACGACGGTGAAGTGGGTCGACAATGCCATGTTCCTGGGTGAGTCTGGCAGCGGTCATACCGTAGTGATGGACGGTCCTGAGGACCACGGTGGTCGCAATATGGGCATCCGCCCAATGGAAATGCTGCTGATCGGTCTGGGCGGTTGTACCAGCTTTGACGTTATGAGCATTCTCAAGAAGCAGCGTCTGGATGTTCTCGACTGCGTTGCTGAAATTGAGGCCGAACGCGCTGATGCCGTACCTGCTGTTTTCACGAAAATCCACGTTCATTTCAAGGTGACTGGCCGCAACCTGAAGGAATCTGCGGTTGAACGTGCAGTTAAGCTATCTGCTGAAAAATATTGCTCTGCCTCCATCATGCTGGAGCAGGGTGGTGTAAACATCACCCACAGCCACGCTGTAATCGACTTTGAGTGACAGGCCCTCACGGGCCACCTGACGAGGATAATCCATTGAACGAAAAATTGCGGCTTCACGGCTTCAATAACCTGACGAAGTCTCTGAGCTTCAACATCTACGATGTCTGTTACACCAAGACTGAAAAAGAGCGTCAGGAATATATCGAGTATATCGACGAGCTATATAATGCCGACCGTCTGACAAAAATTCTGTCTGACGTCGTTGATATCATCGGTGCGCATATTCTCAATGTTGCCCGTCAGGATTATGACCCTCAGGGTGCCAGTGTCACTATTCTGATTGCTGAACATGAGGTTCCACCGAGCGACGATATGGTGGAAGAGAAGCCAGGCCCGCTGCGTGATACCGTGGTTGCTCACCTTGATAAGTCCCATGTGACTGTTCACACCTATCCAGAGAGTCATCCGGATGGCGGTATCTCAACCTTCCGTTGTGACATCGATGTATCTACCTGCGGTCTGATCTCACCGTTGAAGGCACTCAACTATCTGATTCATGCCTTTGATTCTGACATTGTGACTATGGACTACCGCGTGCGTGGTTTTACCCGCGATGTTGACGGAGTTAAGCACTACATCGACCACGATATTAACTCCATTCAGAACTATCTGAGTGAAGATACCCGTGACGCTTACGAAATGATCGACGTGAACGTGTATCAGGAAAATCTCTTCCACACTAAGATGATTCTGAAAGAGTTTGATCTGGATAACTATCTGTTCGGTGAAGGCTCAAAAGACATGTCGCCGGAAGAACGCAAAGAAGTAGAAGCCAAGGTACGTAAGGAAATGCTGGAGATCTTTTACTCCCGCAATATGCCCTGAGCCTTGCTTCGGATTAAAAACGGGAGCCACTGGCTCCCGTTTTTTTTGATCAGATCACCGGCGCTTGGTCGGATAAGGCTGTACGTTCAGGCTATTGCAAGGGGCCTGAAGTTTACGTGCTTCCTTCATGCAGCAGGTGGCGATTCCGCCGCCGACAATAAAGAAAGACAGTATCAGGTATGAAAGAAGCATAAAGCGACTCCTCAGGATAACCCATTAAGTGTAGACCCTGAGGTGAAGTTTGCCGGGCGCTCTGACGTCCGTAAGAGGAAAGTCAGGTTGGCTCGCTGACGCAGATCACTTTGAAGCCGTTTGCCTGCACCATGATTTCGGCCTGGCGGAAGGCCTCTTTTGCCCATTCCTCATAGGCGAGGTGACGATTCGCTACGATCCACAATTGCCCGTCCCGGGTCAGGTGCTTTCTGGCGTCGCTGAATAAGCGGCGTGCGAAGTCATAGTCTGTCTGCTTACCCTGATGAAACGGCGGGTTGCTGTAGATAATATCGAAGCGACCTTCGATATCTTTCAGGCCATCGCTGGGGAGAATATCAGCCTCTAGCCCCATACGGACGCTGTTCAGCTGGGCGCTCCGCAATGCAAATGCGTCGACATCCGAGAGGGTGGCCTTCAGGGAGGGGTTACGGCCTTTCATGGTGAGACCTATGATGCCTGAGCCGCACCCCAGGTCCAGAATCCTGCCATGCCCGGGAGCCGGAACATGCTCAAGTAGCTGAGCCGTGCCGGCATCCAGCTTGCCGTGCCCGAAAACGCCGGGCAAGGTCATGAAGTCGCGTTCTTCAAAGCGCACGGAGCGGGCCAGTTTCAGCCAGTTAATCGCTTCGCCAGAGGATGTCAGTGTGACCTGCCACAGCGTGCAGTGACGGGCGCTGTCTGTTTTGATGCAGCTGTCACTCTGAGCCTTGATGGCCGTGTTTACGCTTTTACCTCCGGTGTCGTTAGCCGCCACTATGTAGCACTGCGAGGTCACCTGAGAAAGCATCTGTATCAGAGCACGTGCAAAGTCTTTCGCCTTCGGCCAGAGCAGGATGATATTTCTGTCCTTCAGTGCTGCGGGCTCGGGCAGGCCAAAGTGTAACTGTTGTTCACTGACGCCTGCGGCCTTCCAGGCCTCGGCCGTCTGCAGATTCCAGGTCTGCAGGCTGATATGTTTTTCTTTGACGGCGGATGCCCATGCACCCGGCAGATCGGCTTCGGCCCCGAGGACAGTCGTTGCTCCGGTCAGAAGTTCCGGATGGCGCAGCAGAGCTTCATAGACTTTGCTCATGACTGTATCCCTGTGAGCACATCGCGCACGGTCAGTGCGTCCTGCTGCAGATCACCAGACAGAGTCACTATGCCTTTGCGGCGCAGCAGGTCGGTCTGATCCTGATTGTGTCCTATGGCAAAAATCAGCTGGCCCGTCTCTGCAGCAAGGTTCTGCAGCTGTTGTAACTGCTGATCATTGGGTTGGCCGGTAATCCGGATAATTGCACCCTGTAAGGTCAGTTCATTCACCATGGCTGAGATATCTGCCGGTGGAACCAACCCGCCCAGGCGAAGTATGCGAACACCCAGTGGACGCAGCATGATGCCGAGCAGAAGCAGTTCAAGGGCGTCTTCCTGAGTGGTGTTCGCCAGTACCAGTGTGCCTTTCGTCTGGCCTTCCGGAGCTTCTGCCAGACGAGAGGTAAGTCGTCCTTCCAGAAAACCGGCGAAAAATGCGAAGCGTGCTCCACCCAGTGGGGTGCTCATCTGCTCATGCAGTTGCTGATGCAGTGGCAGTAGCAGAAACCTGAGGGTGATA